>Ga0207699_10000013_pt1 | contig 261480 bp, 227 predicted proteins | sample LARL51metaG_FD_184344 | JGI IMG/M metagenome (GOLD analysis project Ga0207699, IMG submission 184344) | Corn, switchgrass and miscanthus rhizosphere microbial communities from Kellogg Biological Station, Michigan, USA - LAR L5-1 metaG... | ecosystem: Host-associated > Plants > Roots >... | reverse complement strand
CGGTGGTCAGTGGTCGGTGGTCAGTGGTCGGTGGTCAGTGGTCGGTGGTCGGTGGTCGGTGGTCAGTGGTCGGTGGTCGGTGGTCAGTGGTCGGTGTTTAGTTGTCTCGAAGTCACTCGTTAACAAATGACCATTATTGCTTAGCCTTGACCACCGACCACCACCGACCACCGACCACTGACCACCACCGACCACCGACCACCGACCACTGACCACCGACCACCGATCTTGCTTGAGTCGCGCCAGAGCAGCGTTAGATGTTAAGCTTGCACTCCAAAGCGAGAACTATGACAAACGAAACAACTCAAACAAACCTTAGGCTGCACTACACGATCATGTGCGAGGATGTCAGGGTTGAGATCAACCACAAGCTCAGTTTGATGGGCATATTCTATGCGATACAGGTGCCGCAAGTTCCGGTCACGCTGCTAAAGCTGGTCATCCTCAATCACTGGTCGGGTGAGGGACAGTTTCTCTCCGAGGTGCGCATACTCAGTCCCGACCGAACGCAGCCAATCGCGGTGTCGGCGCCCTCCCCGTTCCAGGTCCCGCCAAATGGCTACGCCGATAATGTAACGATCTTTGCAAACGTGTCTTTCCCTGCCGCCGGTAACTACGTTGTTCAGTCGCTGATCAACTCGAATGTGTTTGCAGAGCAGCCGCTACAGGTAACCGATGCCCAGCAGCCCGAGTCCGCAATGACCACCGAGACGATTCAGTAACAGAGAACGATGAATGATGACTGATGAACAATTCTGAAGTCATCAATCATCATTCATCGTTCCGCGTTCATCGTTATGTTAAAAGTCGGTCTCACAGGCAGCATTGCCGTTGGCAAGAGCTACGTGTTGTCGGTGCTTGCGCAGCTCGGCTGCGTGACGTTTGATGCCGACAAGATCGCTCACCTGGTGATGGAACCGGGTCGTCCTGCCTACGACGACATCGTTCGCGAGTTTGGAGAAGCCGTTCTCGCTGTCGACGGATCTATTGATCGTAAGAAGCTTGGCGCGATCGTTTTCGGTGATGAAGGGCGCCGCAGGCGCCTAAACGAGATCGTTCACCCTCGTGTGATTGAAGAGCAGAACCGTTTGCTTGCGGAAGCTGAGGCTCGCAAACCCAACGGAATCGTCGTGATCGACGCGGCCCTGATGATCGAATCGGGTGGCTACAAGAGATTTGATAAGTTGATCGTTGTCTATTGTGATCGCGATACACAGATAGAGCGCCTGATGCGTCGCGCGGACATCACTCGTGAAGCCGCCGAACAGAGACTCGCAGCGCAGATGTCGTCGGAAGAAAAGCTGCGCTACGCGGATTATCGAATAAACACCGATGGAACATTTGAGGAGACTCGGCAGCTAGTGATCGATGTACAAACGGACTTGCTGCGCGTTCAGGACTCCGTCCAGAAGGGAACAATTTAGGCTATTAGGAAAGCTTGATATGACCCGAATGACTTCTCCTTTCGGTGCCGCTCTCGTTGCAGTTCTTGCCGTTGCGCCCGTGCTCGCGTTCCAGCAGCCGCAACAGATTTCACCGCTTGATCGGCTTAAGGCAAACATCGAACGAATAACACGTTCCGTCAATGCGAAATGGGGTATCTACATCAAGTGCACCGAAACCGGCGAAGAGATTGCAATCAATGCGGACGAGACAATGGATACCATGAGCGTCATTAAGATCCCGCTGATGGTTGAAGTATTCCGTCAGATCGAAGCAGGGAAGTTTGCACTCGCCGATAAGATCACCGTGAAAGAGTCTGATAAGCGTCCGGGTACGGGGGTCATTCGTTCTCTCGATGCAGGCGTGAGCCTAACGGTGAAGGACCTGATCACTCTGATGATCATCGTAAGCGACAACAGCGCTACTGACATGCTCTTTGAGAAAGTAGGTGGAGTCGAGCCTGTAAACAAACTAATGCAGAGCTACGGTCTGAATACGATCAAGGCGACCGGCCCTTCTGATGTCTGGTTCAAAGCGCTTCGCGCCGAATCGGATCTGTGGAAGTTTCACACTGAGGGTAAGACACCTTACGGACTTTCATCGTCGCGCGATCTGGGTAAGCTGCTCGAGAAGATTTTTCGCGGCGAAGCTGTGAGCAGGCAAGCAAGCGACCAGATGCTTCAGATCATGCGCGGTCAGGTTTACAGCTCGCGATTACCAAAGTATGTGACCGGTTTCCGTATACCGCACAAGACCGGAGACTTTATGCCTTATATCGGAAACGATGTTGGGATACTCGAGAGCCCTAATCGCCATATTGTCATCTCCGTCTTCACCGCGCATCACAACGGCGTAGGTCCAAACCTGGAAGACGCCATTGGGCGCATCGGGGAGCAAGTCGCAAACTACTTCGCTTTTCGGGACAGCGCTGCGAAATAGGGCCGGTGTCGTTTCACGTCTCGTCGCTTATTCTTTTTTGATCGCCGAGAGGCGGGCCGCCTGTGTGAGAAGATAGTTGCGCTCTGGGAGGCTCCCCGTCTTGCCAGCCGCCGACCTGAAGTGCCGGATTGCACTCTTGATGTCTCCAGCGAGCTCCAATAGATGTGCCCGAACGGCATCCATTCGGTGATGATTCGCAAGCCGCGCGTCACCTTTGAGGCCGTCGAGCAGTTTCAAACCCTCCGCCGCTCCATGCACCATCGCCGCCGCGATCGCGTGATTCAACCTGACCATCGGATTGTCGGACATGCGCCTGAGGAGATCGTAGAGTGCCAGGATCTGCGGCCAATCCGTGTCGCCGGCGCGTTCAGCTTCATCGTGAACGGCGGCAATGGCGGCTTGCAATTGGTATGGACCAACCGAACCCCTGGGCAATGTAGCCGAGATAAGCGCCAATCCCTCGGCGATTTGTTGCTTGTCCCACAGCGTCCTGTCCTGCTGCGACAGCGAGATCAACTCACCTTCGGCGCTCGTCCTCGCGAGGCGGCGAGCATCAGTCAACAACACCAGCGCGAGCAATCCAGCGACCTCCGTGTCGTCCGGTTGCAGATTCCGGACGATCCGCGCCAGGCGTATCGCCTCGTGCGACAGATCGCCTCGGCGTAACTCCGGTCCGGCGCTGCTCGTGTAACCCTCATTGAAGATGAGGTACAACACGTGAAGCACTGCGCGGAGGCGCTGCGCTCGCTCGTCGGGTGTCGGTAGTTGGAATGGAATGCCGGAGTTCTTGATGCTTTGCTTGGCCCGGCTGATCCGCTGAGCCATCGTTGGTTCGGGCACAAGAAACGCGTGGGCGATCTCCGCGGTGGTTAAGCCACCCACCGCCCGCAATGTCAGCGCAATCGCCGAAGCCGTGCTCAACGCAGGATGGCAACACATGAAGAGAAGGACCAGAGTGTCATCTTCCTGGGACACGGTCTCAATGAACGATTCCGGTGTGTAGCTGACTTCGACTGCCACCTCGCCTTCGCGACGGCGCCGCGCCGCTTCGCTGCGAATGTTGTCGACCATCCGGCGAAAGGCGACGTGAGTCAGCCACGCGCGAGGATTATCGGGTATGCCCTCGCTTGGCCATTGAATCGCGGCGGCAAGGGACGCCTCTTGAACAGCGTCCTCGGCCGCCGCGAAGTCGTGAAATCGTCGGACGACGGTCCCGAGCACCTGGGGCGTCAACTCCCTCAACAGGGCACCGAGGCGATCGGTCGAAACGTCCAATGCGCGTTCTATCACTGCAAATCTTCCGGCGGACCGCTCATCACTTGTCGTACCTCGAGAGGCATCGTCCCTGGGGTCCCTTTGGGAGCCGGCGCCAAAGAAGCTCGGGCGGCGATCCTATATGCCTCCTCCGCGCTTTCCACGTCAACGATCCAGTAGCCGGCCAGAAACTCCTTGGATTCCGGGAAGACTCCATCAGTAATGGGCGTCCCGTCAGTTCCGGCCCGAACGATAACTGCCTGGTCGGGCCACGCAAGGCCTGCGGTCGCGACAAGCACTCCCGAATCCGTGAGTTCCTTGTTGAAATTGCGCATGAAAGCGAAATTCGCCTGGAGGTCTTCCTTTGGCCATTTGGAGTACCATTCAAAAACATCCTTCGTGGCGTTCATCATCAGCATGTACTTCATGTCTTTATCCTCCTTTCGATTCTAGCACCGGGTTTGGTGCGCTTTCATGGTGTAGTCGGATCAAATCCGAGGTTCTCGACATCCCGCGAAAGATGATTAGTATTTTTTTAGCTAGGAAGGCTGAAGGAGATGTGTGAGGGTAATCCGAGAGAATGAGAGTTAGGAATATGATGAAAGGGCGCCGTAACGCGTGACGACTTCTGATAAGTTCACTTGCCGCGGCTTACGGCTTGAACTCGCGCCGTCTCTTTTCTTCGTCTGCCGTCGCTCGTTGCCTTAAGGTGTTCAGGTACGCGTCATTGTGTATCCGAACTGACGCCTGGCCGCTCACGTCCCTTGCTTCAATTTCAAACCCACTGCAATTCACGGCTTTTTGAGAAGGACCCTTGGCCACCCAATACTTTGGCTCTGGCAGTCCGAATGCCTCGGACAGCCTGGCGATGAAGTCATCGATGTTAGGCCACGAAGGACCACTCGGGTACGAACCAGGGCCGGCATATGAAACCTGCAAATCAGTGACCTGCTCGTCGAACAGCGTTATTGAGATTGAATCGACTCCGGCAAGCCTCTCGTTGTTGGGAGAAGGATGCAGAGACCGCTGAAACCCTATTCTTGCCAGTCCGTAGTTCGGAGGGCGTCCGGCCGACTCAACAGCCCTCTTGTTAAAGGAATCTTCGTTGCTGCCAGGGAAATGCGAGAAGACCTCTTCGGCAGTCATTCCCAATCTGATGCCTCGAATCATCGGAGACTGGTCTAACGTACAGCTCGACTGCCTTGGCGCGTTACCTGGCGTCTGACTAAGTGCCGGAACGAGAATCGAAGTAATCGCGAGAATACAAATGCTTGATCGGTTCATAGGACCTCATTTCACAGACACTTGTGTGGCGTTGTCCGAACCCGTGAGTTACATAGTTTGCTGTTTCGCGTTTCAATCAGTTCCTGAAACTTCTTCCGCGCCTTGTCGTGAACGTCATCCCACTCGAGCATCCACCACCACGGCGGACTGTTCTGACCCGCAATGAAACCGGCGACCTGGTCCCATGTTTCAAAACCAAGCCGCTCAACGAAGTAGCGCGGAAGAAGCAGTGGCAGGAACCCAACCTGCATCCAGTTGAGGATGTCGTCGGGATCAGGGGAGAGGAAATCGGCAGTGTTTCCAAAGACGATTCGGTGGTACCTATGTCCGTCCATGAAACGGCGGGCGGAGGGGAGGACTTCCGCTTCGAGCCAGTAGGAGCTTTCAGTTTTTGGCGGAGCCCAATATTCTGTGGCTGAAAGCAAAAGATCCACGGACGTAGGCTGGCCTCGTGTGACGATACCAGCCTCTTCAAGCCACCAGACCGCCCATCGATATCCGGCGTCTACGTAGACCTTACAGTCCATACAGGCGAAATAGACATTGCTGGTAGTTGCAGCCATTGCTTTTGCCTGACCTTTTGCCCTGGGTTAGAATGAGCGCGGCGCGGTTCGGCTGCCACTGAGAACCGTCCTTGCGCTTACGAGAATATGACTGGGCCGGCGAGAAGTCCTTAGAACGGGCTCAAGAATTTCTCAATAATGTTTCTCAAGGCAACGTATGGGCGACGAATCAAAGCTCTTTTATGAGTTTGGCCGCTTCCGCATAGATACTGCTCAACGGTTGCTGCTCCGAGATCAGGAAATCGTCTCGCTGACACCAAAGGTATTCGACATGCTGTTGACACTTGTCGAAAGCAGCGGTGAGGTTGTGTCGAAGGACAGCCTTATGAAGAAAGTCTGGCCCGATACCTTTGTTGAGGAAGGCAATCTGACCCAGAACATATCTCTGCTCAGGAAGGCGTTAGGTGAAGGCCAGAACGGGCATCAGTATATTGAGACGGTCGCCAGGCGAGGCTACCGCTTCGCGGCTCCCGTGCAGGCTGTTTGGGATCGGGGCCTGGGAGCCTTCGAATCCATCAACGCAGCTGTTCACACGAGAGAAGCGAGTGCTGCCGGGGATATTAAGACGACGTCTCGCTCCAGAATTGCGCTCAGCGCGCACCGGCGAATGCTGCTCAGCTTGCTGATTGTACTGGCGTTCGCAGCTGCAGGGTTCATCTATTTTGTACGGGCGAACAGATCCGCCGATAGCAGCCGGGTTATTGAATCGATCGCCATCCTCCCGTTCGTCAATGAATCGTCGGACAGTGACGCTGAATACTTGAGCGACGAAGTCACTGAGAGCCTTATCAACAATCTTTCACAATTGCCGAAGCTCCGGGTTGTACCGCGAAGCGTTGTGCTCAGCTACAAGGGTCGCGAAAGTGACCCGCGCAGGATTGCTCATGACCTGAACGTGCGCGCTGTGTTGACCGGAAGGGTCCATCGACGAGAGGACATGTTGAGCATACAGGTGGACCTGATTGATGTGGCGAACGTGTCGCAGATGTGGGGCCAGCATTATGATCGAAGGGTGTCGGACCTGCTGTTGGTTCAGGAAGATATTTCCAGGGACATCTTCGAGAATCTCAGGCTCAAATTGAGCGTGGAGGAACAGAAGCAGCTTGAGGCTTACAGTCTTTATCTGAAGGGCCGCAACTACTGGAACAAGCGAACCGAAGACGGTTTGTTGCAAGGCATCGAGTATTTCCGAAAAGCGATTGAAGCTGACCAGAGCTATGCTCCGGCGTACGCAGGCCTGGCCGATTGCTACAATATGCTTGTGGTGTACGGGATAAATCAACCGAGCGAAGCATTCCCAAAAGCAAAGGAAGCTGCGACCAAAGCCTTAAGTATCGACAGCACTCTTGCTGAAGCCCGGACGTCGCTCGCCTTCATCAAACATCGGTGGGATTGGGCGCGAGAGGACGCCGAAAGAGAGTTCCAGCTCGCGATCAAATCCAAACCGACTTATGCGCCCGCTCATCAATGGTACAGCTCATACCTCGTGGCGATGGGGCGCTTTGATGAAGCGATCGCCGAGGCCAGACGCGCACAGGAGCTTGAGCCGCTCTCGTTTATCAGCAATTCTCATATCGGGTGGATACTCTACTTCGCGGGTCGCTACGATGAAGCGATTGAGCACTGCAGGAAACTGCTCGACGTCGATCCGAGCTTTTTCCCGGCACGCCGGTATCTCGGATTGGTTTACGAACAAAAGGGCATGTACAAAGAAGCGATCGCGGAGTTTCAGCAGGCAGCAAAGTTGTCAGGAAGCCCGCTGATGATGTCGCTGCTCGGTCACGCTTATGCGGTGTCTGGTAATAGAGCCGAGGCACAACGGATACTGGTCGAGCTTGGTCAGCAAAAGCAACGATATGTCTCCCCTTATACCATCGCGACCATCTACGCCGGGCTCGGTGACAAGGACCAGGCTTTCAAATGGCTGGAGAAAGCGGTTGACGAACGCGACATCTGGTTGATGAATCTGAAGGTGGACCCTCTTTTTAAACCTCTTCGTTTAGACGATAGATTCGCAAAGCTGCTCAGATCCATTGGTCTGGCGTCATAGGAACCCTCCGCGCATCGTGCGCAGCCACAAATCGTCACCGGCGAACGTAGAGCGGACCACTGAGAGTCACACTGTTTGGGTATTGTCGGTTACATGTCACCCGAACAAGTGCGAGCACTAAGAGTGGATGGACGGACAGATATATTCAGCCTGGGAGTGGTCCTCTACGAGATAATTGCGGGTCGTCAACCATTCGGCGGCGACTCTGCGGTGGAGGTGATGAATGCGATCCTGAAGGAGGACCCGCCCGCGTTGACTGAAGTAGATCGCCATGCACGTGGCAGCAGGGAACAGATTTCACCGGCCCTTGACCGCGTGGTGAGCCGCTGTTTGGAAAAGAGACCAGAAGCGCGGTTTCAATCGGCCGGCGATTTGGCCTTCGCATTGAAGTCGCTCGCGGATGGGTCTTCCGCTACGGTGACTTCATCGACGGACGCAAAAAAGGTGGCAACATCACGGTGGTGGCTGCGCGCGGCAATAGCGGTCTTGATGGTGATAATCATTACATCGTTAGTCGTTTTTTCGGTTGGCTGCGAAACAGGCAGACATCGCCGGGTCAGCAGGTGCGTCTTCTCCGACTGACCGATTTCACCGGGCTGGAAGAGTACCCGGCGATCTCCCCGGATGGTAAATCGGTGGCCTTCGCGGCAGAGGCTGGCGGGAAACGACAGATCTGGGTGCGGCTGTTGGCCGGAGGCACACTACTTCAAGTCACCCACGATGCTTCCGATCATCTCTATCCGCGCTGGGTCGCCCGATTCGGCATCGCTCATCTATTATTCGCCCTCGTCTGAGTCCGAGGGCCGTGGAGCGATCTGGGAGATTTCGATGCTTGGCGGCGCGCCGCGCCGGATCGTGAGAAGTATCGGCAGCGCTGATTTGAGCAGCGACGGACAGCGCCTCGCATTCATTCGGTTCAACGATGGTCAAATGGAACTGGCCGTGGCTGCGCCGGACGGCTCCGACGCCCACGCCGTAACGCGCCTCGCGCCAAACTTCAAATACTACTATCCACGCTGGTCGCCCGACGGTGAATGGATCGGCTATCTGCGAAGTGTCTACTTTGATGACGTTCTGTTCATTGTACCGGCTAGAGGCGGCGAACCGCGCCAGGTCGTGCGCGACCGCGGAGTGTTAAGAGGTTTCGCATGGACCGCTGATAGTCGCCGCCTCGTCTATAGCTCATCGCGCGGCACCACAATCCTCTACCTGCCGAGCTTCAATCTTTGGACGGCTGACTTATCTGGGGGCGAGCCGCGGCAATTGACCTTTGGGGAGAGCTCTTATCTACATCCCGACCTCGGCTACAACGGCGCGGTGCTCGCGAGCCGGCTGCAGATGCAATTCAACATCTGGAAATACCCGGTTGAGGGCGCACCCGCAGAGAACGTGCACCGTGCCTTGCAGATCACGCATCAAACCGGACAAGTGCAAACGCCTTCGGTCGGCCCCGATGACAAAGAGATGGTCTATCTCTCGGACAGCGGGGGGCACGGCAATCTCTGGGTCATGAAACTCGACAGCGCCGAGACGCGCCAGATCACCTTTGAGCGTGACCCGGCCAAGCCGGTAGGCGTGCCAGTCTGGTCGCCGGACGGCAAGCACATCGCTTTCGTGATTCGCTCACCGCTCCATTTTGATGTTGACTTATGGCTGATCAGCCCTGACGGGAGCGGTCTGCGCAAGGTGGAGGATACCGGCGGATGGGCAAGTTGGTCAGGGGACGGCCGATGGCTTTACTACGGCATTTACATAAACAGAGAATCACTGGCGGATCAGCTCAGGAAAGTTTCACCCGGGCAGCCGGTGGATGTCCGGTCCGAAGCGGCCTCCGCGCAGGCGGTCGCGCCAGACGGCACCGCCGTTTATTTTGTCCGCTACCTTATGAACGTGAATGACTCGCCGGACCTGGAAATCTGCGCGGCGCGTCCCGAAAACGGTGCGGCGCAAGTAACCGCGCGCATTCCCGGTGTGCGCGTCCCCGACTGGTTGATTATTCATCCGGTGATTTCACCGGATGGGAAATGGCTTGCGCTCACACTTACTGATGGGGGCGTGACCATCCTCTGGGCGCTTTCTACTACCAACGGCTCGATGCGGCAAATCACCGACTTTGGCCAGCGTCACACGTTTATCTGCCGCCGCGTGTCGTGGTCCTCGGACGGTAAGCATATCTTTGCTGCGCTTGGGGAGGGTGATGCGGACCTCGCACTCTTGGAAGGCCTCGCGCCATAGTTATTCACAATGAGCATCATAGAAGAGTCTTTCCTTCAGGCTGGGAACAGAAAAGTCGCCCCAGTTAGACTGGTTGGCAGGTTTAGATTGTCTCTATCAATCGCGTAAGCAACGCCGCCCTGCGGGGGATGTCGCTGATGATGATGTGCTCGTGCTCAGCGTGAGCGCCCGCGCCGTCAACTCCCAATCCATCGAGCACCGGCACGCCATGCGCAGCGATGAAGTTGCCATCCGAGCCGCCGCCGACTGAGCCCTCCTTCAAATCAAGGCCAAACTCTGACGCCAGCCGCCTTGCGTGTTCAAACAACTTGCCGGTTTCGTCCGTGCGCACCAGCGGCGGTCGATTTATTCCACCGCGCACCTCGATCTGAGCGCCGTCGATCACCGGCTTAAGATTGAACATCGCTTCAGCGATTCGCTCGCCGTCCTCCACTTTTCGAAAGCGCATATCGATAGAAGCTCGAGCTTCGGCGGCAACTACGTTTGAGAGAACGCCGCCTCGGGCCACACCTACGTTGAGCGTGGTGCCGCGCTCGAAGTCGTTCAGGTTGTTGATCGCCAGTACCTGATGTGCGAGCTCGGTAATCGCGCTTACCCCGGCTCGAAGATCGTTGCCTGCGTGAGCCGGTCGCCCACGAATAATCAATTCAAACTCGCCGACTCCTTTTCGAGCTGTCTTAACCGTTCCACCGGGTATCGGCGGCTCCAGAACGAGCGCAGCATGAGATTGGCGGGCTTCATCCTCGATCGCCCCTCGGGAAAAAACACTGCCTGTTTCTTCGTCGCAAGTCATCATCAGGGTTACCGGTCTTTGAGTGGCTCGACCCAGCTCGCCGATCGCTCGCATTGCGAAAGTCGCAAGCATGACACCGGCTTTCATATCGAAGATGCCGGGGCCGAAGGCTCGGTCTTCTTCAATCTTGAAGGGCCGAACCGCGAGCGTTCCTAACGGCCACACCGTGTCGAGGTGTCCGACGATCAATAGTTGTTTGTTTTCTTTCGGGGCTGCGTGGCCAAAGCGATCAAAGCGCGCGAGCAGAGTAGACCCGAATCGTCGATCATTGATCAACTCAACTGTCGCGCCGAGCAAGGACAGCTTCTCGCCAAGATTTTCTGCAATCTGCCGAGTAGCCTCCCCTTCCCGAGACATCGACTCTTGTTCGACAAGCCATCGAGTGAAGTCGAGCATCTCCGTACTGTGTGCTTCGAAGAAAGACAGTAGCGGCTGGCCATTACGGTTGGGGTCCATAGCAAGAATTATTAGCAGAGGGGAAAGCGGGTTGCCAGCTCGAGAGAATTGGCGCCCGAGCCAAGCGGACAGACGAAACCGGGTGTGCCCTGAGTCACCCCATCAGCTTCGTCGGAAGCTTCAATGTCTAAGCAGACCGTCGATTGTAGACGCGAGGTCGTTGATGAAGTCAGAGTTTGGATTGAATCCCCCGCGTGCCTGACCGACGGGATTGCCTTGACGGTCAAGAATGACGACGGTCGGAAGCTGCGCAAGCTTTCCGCTGAAGCGCTTGAAGGCGGCCTGATTGGTGTCGCGCAAAACTGTAACCGACGCCGCCGTACTGGCCGCGGACTTGAGTTGCTCGTCCGTTAACTCGCCTGGTGGGTTAACGGTTACCCAGCACACTTTGACATCTTTTCCCTGATATCTGTCCGCCAGCGAGCTTAGGGCCTTCAGGCCTTCACGACGCTGCGGGTCCTGCACGCCGCTAAAGAGCAGCACCACGACTTTGCCGCGCATACTCGAAATAGGAGCCGTCTGCCCGCTTGATGTTGTAAAACTGAAGTCTTGCTGTGCACCAGTTGTCGCCGCCAGGCACGACAAAGCCGCGATGACTGCGAGAGGCCTGATAAGTCTGGTCAAGATTGCGTTCTCCTTATGTTCCCCGGAAACAACATTCGCGAATATTGGATGCCGCTCGATGCCTTAGAGTTGACGCGATTTCATGACGCCTTTCTGCTGCGGCAACCAATAGTCTAGCAGTGCGGACAAACGGTCGGCAAATTATGCGTCTTTCGGGCGGTCTTTATGAATACTCTTCTCGCCGAATCCCGCTTGCCCTCATATAATCAACTGCAATGACGCTGGAGCGGATGAGGAACTCTGGATGATCACAGCATTGCTTCTGGCAGCAGGTGAGTCGAGACGGATGGGGGATTTCAAGCAGTTGCTGCGGCTCGGCAATAAGACTTTTGTTGAGCACTGCGTGGACAATCTCCTGGCGTCCACGGTAGAGGAAGTCCTCGTCGTGACCGGTCATCGTGAAGCGGAAGTCCGGCGCGCGATTGCAAATCGACCGGTCAAGATCGTGCATAACGATGACTACCAGAGTGGCATGGCATCGTCAATCAAGCACGGTATGAGACACGTGAGTGATAAAGCGGACGCTTGTGTTATCTCGCTCGTAGATCAGCCGCGGATTGAAACAGCCGTGATAGACCGTCTGATCAAGGCTTACAAAGACGGTGCTTACGACGGGGCCAGTTCGCTGATAGTGATTCCGACCTATGAAGAAAAAAACGGCCATCCAATCCTCGTCGACCTTGCACTCAGAGAAGAAATCCTGGCGATGGATCTTGAGTCGGGTCTGCGCCGGGTAGTATTGGCACATTCGGTAGCGATAACACGTGTTCCCGTATTGAGATCAGATGTTTTGGAAGACTGTGACGTACCCGAAGACTACGAAAGACTTCTCAAGCAGTGATGGGTACACACTGCTCAATACTATCTAACCAGCAAGCGGTAACCTTGTGACCAAAAGAGAAAAATAGGTCCCCATTTGGGCGGGGACCTGTTTCTCTACGGGTCGGGTTCGCGGAGCGCTCAAACCGCGATCTTTTCTGAACGTGAGGCGCGAGCCGCAGGGACTTCAAATGGAATCACTCGACCATGACTCGATGCAATTTGTCTTTCGACCAGGCGAGCCTGTCTGAGGACGACACTGTTGGCGGCGACGGCGGAAGCCAGCAGGTAACTGTTCCCGCCGCATTGGGTGCAACTGCCCGATCGGTCCATGTAGGTCTTTACCGGATGATCGTCGTCGCCCGAACAATTTCCGCAGATTATCTGAACACCAACCCTTAACAACTCCGCGCGCGATTGTCGTAACTGCGCGGGGTCAGTAGTTCTGAACGTCATCAGGAACGCGCAAGCCAAACCGAGCGCGAACGCTGTTGCCACCATTATCGTCAGCATAGGGAGCCTCCTCAGTCTGCTGTCTAAAAACAGTCATTCACGTATCGCTACTCGCTATTCGTTCTAGTTCAACCACTGGTTACATACGAGCAAGCACCGAACAAAGATTGACCAACCACACGTAGCAATGATCGTGCCACCTGGTTCGCAGCCCCGCTCAAGACTTGTTGACGGAATTCTCAGTAATGATGACCGAATGCGAGACGCGAGTGGGATATAATTGCACTAAAACGGGTCCAAAGATGGACAAAGTTTCCAGTCAATGCTACCCGCTCGACGAGCCATATTTCAACTTGCGAGTGAAAGACGATGCAATTGCAAAATCACTATCTCCTGATGGCTCGCCACAACGCCAGCAGGATGATGGCGCCGATGACTGCCAATCCGAAGTGAAGCAATCGGTGCGGGTGGGTATATCCATCGCTCACTGCGACAGGCCAGATGGCGCTGCCGATAAGGCCTCCCACGATTGAGCCACCAATTCCGAGCAGTGCGGTAGCGAAGCAGCCCATAGGATCTCGACCCGGCATCAGAGCTCGAGCAACCGCTCCGACGATGAGTCCGATTATCAGCGAGCCGATAATAGAAGTGAGCATGGGTCCTCCTTACGTTTCCCGATATTAGCCAGCGCCTTTGGATGCTGTCAACGAGCGAGTCGCTTTACAGTTCGATCGGCGCCCGTGTACGCTGCACACCTTTAGTGTGCCCAGCCTTTCCGCTTAGAAAGCGAGGTCAGTTATGACATCTTCATCACTCGCGGGCGAATCGACAAAAGTGATTCTCATTACTGGCGCTTCATCCGGAATCGGGAAGGCTTGTGCGGAGCATCTGGCGTCATGCGGATGTCGAGTGTTCGGAACTTGCCGTGACGCGACTGATCGCAAAGTCGTGAACGGCAATATCGAGATGCTCTCGATGAACGTGGACTCGGATAATTCTGTCCGGGCTGCGGTCGGTGACCTGCTAAAGAGAGCTGGCCGGATCGACGGTGTGGTTAATAACGCAGGGTTTGCGCTGATGGGTTCGGTCGAAGACACTACGATCGACGAAGCAAAGGCGCAGATGGAAACAAACTTTTTCGGTGTGCTTAGAGTGTGCCGCGCGGTGCTGCCGATCATGCGCAAGCAGGAAAGCGGTCACATTATTAATATCAGCTCGCTGGCCGGCGTGTTGGGGTTGCCCTTCAGCGGCCTCTACAGCGCAAGCAAGTTTGCTCTCGAAGGAATGACCGAGAGCTTGCGTCTGGAATTGCGACCGTTTGGTGTTCGGGTTGTGCTGATCGAGCCGGGCGATTTCAGCACTCAACTCCCTGCGAGGCGGCGCGTTGCACGCATGTCTGAGACAAACGACGCCTATCATAAGAAGTTCTCGCAATTCAAAGCTGCACAGGAGAAAGACGAAGCGAAGGCAACCTCGCCGGAGCCTGTAGCCCGCCTGGTTGAGCGAGTATTAGGGAACAGCGCCCCTCCGCTTCGATACACGGTCGGGATGTTAGAACAACGGATAGTTGTTCCGCTCAAGCGGTTATTGCCGCAACGCATGTTCGAATGGGCAATGTGTAAGGTTCTGGGATTGTGAATTATCCTTCTTAGTCGAAAGTGCCCCTGGACGAGGATCTGCTTCTCTTCGACCTTCTCTTTGCCGGCTTACAATCATTAGGAACTTCTAAGTGACCACGAATCGCATCGGAGCGTCTAGTTGATACGGGATGCCGATTGCGTCAGCACTCTCGCGCACAGGAGTTGCCGGAGTCGCCGGAGTTGTTGGTTAGTGGCTTTATGAAATCGCACTATGCAACGATGAGCACCAGACGATCAGCCTTAGTTGCGCTTATTGCTTTCGTGTTCGCAACTTCCATCGCGCGAACCGCTCCGACGAGCGAGGCTCCACCTCAGTCGCTTCGGCGACCAACGCTCTCTTTCGATATGAATTACCTGGCGGTCCTTTCGGACTTCGATGGGGACCACCGCGTCGATCGTGCAGAACTCCATCTGGCCGGAGCCCATCATTGCATTCGCGTCCGCTTCGGCAACACTCGCGAAACTCATCTTGACTTCGGTACGCGCCCTCACTCCAGCGGAGTGCTACTGGTGCGGGACGCCAACCGGGACAATAAGCCCGACTTGATCTGGGTCTATCGTACCAGATCAGAATCAGCGGTCATCTGGCTCAACGACGGGGCCGGGCACTTTGCGAAATCGGGCGATGCAAGCCTTGATGTCAGATTAGATCCTGTATTTTGTGACACCGACTACGCACAGACCGGGAGTGTTGAGGATAAAGAGATATTTCTTACCCCAGCCCAGCACCTGTCTGAATTTGCGGAAGTAGCGAGGCTTGAAGGTGAGTCTCTCAAGGGCGTAATGATTCCGAGCCACGAGTTCCGCCGCGATCTCGGTGTATACCTATCTTATCTCCGCGAACGAGGACCCCCGCCGGCCGTCTAGTCGAGTCCGATCCATCCACAACTCAGTCTGGTCCGCAAAGCGTGGTCGAACTGAGAACCGTTGTCTTCGTGCGATGGTTCAAACAGGTTCGAGGGCAGCTGGGTGGTGCTGCCGACAACATACAAAAATGCGTTCCAGCAAAAGCGGCGAATCAACTGGTGACTACCAGTCCGCTAATTGAAGGTCGACTGAGAGAGATTCAACCCTCGGTCACAAGAGAACTGAATGGAGGGAACAATGAAGAAGCTGTTGATGGTAGTTTTGACGCTGTCTCTTTTTGCAATTGAGGGAGTGATTCGCGCGCGAGCGCAGGTCGTTGACACGATTGTCGCCGATGTTCCGTTTGGCTTCACTGTAAGGGATCACACGCTGCCGGCGGGCAGCTATGTGATAAAGCGGCTCGACTCACAACCTGGTGTCATGGAGATTCGAGACGCCGACGGCGAGCGTGTTGTTCTCTTTCTCACTGGATCAGCTCAGGCCGTTAAGGAGCCGAAGCAGACAGAGCTGATCTTTGATCGCTTCGGAGATCAGTACTTTCTAGCCGAAATATTTGAACTAGGGAACGGCACCGGCGCGCAGGTCCCGAAATCTCGCGCGGAGCGGAGCCTGGAAAAAGAAATAGCGACAGTCAAAGTTAGCGTTCCTGCCAGAAACGCGATCAATGCAATGAGGTAAATACGTCCCGAGGTATGCCCCCCGCACGTCCTGTTTGCGCAGGCGAACTTGCAAAACGAGGCAACTCGCCTGCGCAACAAGACGGAACGCGGCAACGGAACTAGGCGCCCTGTCCAGTATTGATACGCCCGTCCGGTTTTCTTATCCACTCGAGAACATCATTGTCTGATTTGATTGCGAATGAGCTCAATCATCCGATCACGGTTTCGTCCGCGACACCAGCGGGTTCCTTTCTGGCAAACCGAACAAAACCCTTGACCTATTGCGTTGTGGCTATTGTCGCCCGGCATGCAGCGGCGCGTTGTTGTGTGGCAAGCTTGCGTCGCGATGTCGCTCCTTTGTTCTTAACGCGCAAGTGGGTTTTTCAGCCGCAGATTGGCTCAGGAGATGGCATTTAGTTTGCCGAGGTGGAAATTCGAATTCGCCAGCGACGCTTCATGTGGATGCTCGCAAGCGAAAATCGCAATCGCGAGCTCAGGATGATGGAAGCATGAGGAGGATGAAAATGGTAGCTCAACTCGGCCAGTTCGCAGCAACTGTCTTGAATCATTTCGCCGTTCCAGCAACCAGAGACGACGGACATGAGTTCAAAGTTCTGGATCACAAGACCAAGTCGGATGAAGCGCACGAGTTTGAGCACGAGCTTTCGGCGCGCGTGGTCGGCCAGGAGCGGGCTTTGAAGGCGCTCGCTCAGATCTATCAAGTTTATCAGGCTGGCCTGAACACTCCGGGGCGACCCATTGGAACTCTACTGTTTCTGGGCCCGACCGGAACCGGAAAGACCCGCTCAGTTGAAGCCGCAGCGGAGGTGCTGTTCGGAAACCCGAACGCATTTGTTCGAATAGACTGCGCCGAATTTCAACATCCGCACGAGATATCAAAGCTGATTGGCGCACCACCCGGTTATCTTGGTCACCGAGAGACTCCGCCGATGCTTTCCCAGGAGAATCTCGATTCCTATCAGACAGAGCGCACGAAGCTCAGCCTTGTTCTCTTTGATGAGATTGAGAAGGCATCTGATGCGTTGTGGCAATTGTTGCTCGGAGTGCTTGATAAAGCAACGCTGACGCTGGGCGACAATCGACGCGTGGATTTTTCCCGGGCGATTGTGGTGATGACCTCAAACCTTGGCGCGCGCGAGATGGAGCGGTTGACCGATGAACCGCTGGGATTTGCAAGCAATCACCAGCCGCTCGCGGCACTCGACAATCAATTTTATCGCGTCGGTCTCGAGGCCGCACGAAAGAGGTTCTCGCCAGAGTTCATGAACCGACTTGATAGCACCGTCGTATTCCACCGTCTTACCGATGAGTCGATGCACCAGATTCTCGAGCTCGAGCTCCAAGCCGTACAACAGAGGATTCTCAAGCTCAGCCAGGGCCGCTTCATAATGCGCTATACCGACACGGCTAAGGCGTTCCTGCTTGCGCGAGGCACCAGTGCTCGCTACGGTGCGAGAGAGTTGAAGCGAACTATCGAGCGATACGTCGTGCTGCCCCTTTCCAACCTGGTAGCAACCAGACAGATCAGGGACGGGGATGTTCTTCTTACGGATCTGGCCAACGAAGATGAGAGCCTGGTCTTCATGAAGCGGCAGGCGACTGCAGTATCATCCGAATTTGATCCTTATGAATTTCGATTCGATCGGATGGGCCGGGCTCAGGCCCCTCATGCTCTGGCTGGCGCGGCGCGCTAGGTGCGGTACGAGGCATCGCCTAGCGTATCGTTTTGTCGATGAACTCCGTCAACGGCAAGGCTCTGTCGTTCTCACTCGCGCGAGCCGAATATACGAATGTGATCCTCATTGCTTTCGCCTTTCGCTTGAGAGATCGATCACTTCAGTCTTTTCCTTTACGTCGGAAACTGTAGCGTTCGCAAAACGCGGCCCATTTATCGGCGTCGTGCGCAATCCACTGTCGAAGCTCGCTCGGAGGGATTCCTCTCCTCGATGGATCGACTCGGACGGCTTGCTTTGTCACGCCTCGTGGCCACGAGCGCCCCACAAGTATTCGCTCGGCGTCCTTCCCCGAAGGTTTTTCATATGCGCGCTTCAGTTTGATCACAGGCATAATTCAATACGCCGGGTTACATTCGCCACTCGGCCGGAAACTGTTTGCTCTGGCCAGGCGGGATAATCAGTGAATCGCCGAACGAATCATTGAAGCGCTGTACGATGGTCCCGTCCTCGCTCATCAACTCGATCTCGTATTCCGAGATCTCTGTTTCACGCTCGGAGTGGTTAGTAAACCCGCAAAAGACCCACAGGCGCTGTCGAGGTCGGAACTCAAACACGCCGCCCGAATCCCACTCGCCGGTCCAGACGACCTGGCCATCGGAGTCCATTAACACGAGACCGTACCGCGCTATTTTCAGAGCGGATGATGTGAGCGACTCGGGCTCCGGTTTCTCGGGGCTTCGCTTCAACCACCGCACAAGCGGATCCAGGCGGGCGTGAATTGCGCGAGTTAACTCCTGCAGCGAATTGAGACGACCCAGCCGGCTCGCACCCGGCGTTAACGACTCGGTCTGATTCATTACGAAGCGCCCTTACTCTTGCGCAACTGCTCGGCCGCATCGATGTGATCTCGTTCCGGCAGCTTTGCTGCTTCTTTGCTCCCTCCCTGGTTCATGCTTACGGCGCCACTCAGAAGCGCACCTTCTTCGACCAGCAACACCGGTGAGTTTATGTCGCCTTCGACGCGGCCGGTCTTGTAGATTTCCGCTCGTGACTTGCAATTGATGCTGCCGCGAACTGTTCCGCGAATCACACAAATGCCTACGTCGATATCAGCCTGGACCTCGCCCGCTTGCTCTATCAGAAGGGAGCCGCTTTCGGACGAGAGCTTCCCGATAACTTTGCCCTCCACGTAAAGCGCATCGGCAAATAGCACGTCCCCTGAAACCTGAACCCCGCGGCTGATTCTGCTCTGCCCTGAGTCGTCCCCGTCGCTCTTGAAGCCTTTCATAAGTCCTCCATGTATGGTTGTGTAAGACAAAGAACCTTCCTGAGGAGCTCGCGGTGGGACGATCTCTCTGGTTTAGCCAATTGCTTTGTTGTTCGGTTCTAATAGCGAGGTGAGGTGCGGGGCCGAACATTCGTCGCGAGTTCACCGAGCCAACTCACAACGCGGGAGATAATAACACAGGTTCCGCGAGAATAAACAGGATTCGCACAGCCCGGCGTCAAAAACCGGGCTGTGCAGTGTTCATCTTACTGCCTGCGAACGATCAGCCCTTCCGAAACACCGGCGCCGCTTGAAAGGGCAGCCTTCGAGCGATCGGCTTGAACATCGGTGACGGTTAAAACGCCGATCTCTTTTTCTTCGCTGTAGACGACCTTACCTTTTGAATCCGTGACCGGGACCTCTTTGAACACCCGCAGTTTGTCGCCAATCTTCAAGCCCTGAGCCCCGCCCAGGCTGACAATGATCAGTTGATTGCTCACTACCGCGAGAATCTTGCCGGGCGCGCTCTGCGCGGCGGCTTCAGCGGCTCCCTGGGCTGCGGCTTCTTTCCCTTTTATGTCCGCGGAACCGGATGTTCTATTGGCAAGGAAGTTATGATCCATTTTATCGATCACATCCTTGATAGACTTCATCGTCGCGCGCCCAACCTGGCTATCGAGAAACGAGCGGTCCGAAAAATTAATAGCGCCGGCGCCGGAGCCGAACGCCCCGCCATCCGCCGAAACCCCGGTGGTCGAGTCAGAGCCCTCCCCCGAACCGACGTACACAACTTCTCTAGTTGTGGCATCAACTATGCGAAAGTCGAGACGCACGTACGCTTCCGTCCTGCGCACCCCCGCGCCTCCGAAGACTCGCCCGCCAATCCCCCCGGCGCCGACCTTCCGCTCCTTCTCGCCGAAATTGGTTACCTTGCAAACGAACAGGTACTCGAGGCCCTTGAAATGACCCTTGGGCACGGCGGTCGCCTTGTCACCGTAGCCGGATTTCCCAAGATCCACTTCGCCGACCAGATCGGCCAGCGCTTCACGCTCGACGATTCTGTACTTGCCGGTTTTCCCAAGCTCAGTTGTGAACAGGTCCGACAGGCCCGTGCCTATGGTCGAGCTGTAGTAGTTCGGCGGGTTCTCAAAAGCTTTAATGCCAATGACTGGCTTGCCTCCCTGCGCAAGCGTCACGGTGTAGCAAGAGAGCATGACGGCTGATACTGCGAATATTGATGCAGCGCGCTTCATTGGTTACCTCCTGAAAATGTGCCCTTCATTACGACCTTCGTTACGGCGCTTGTTACGAAAAGATGAGGGGTGATTTGTGTTAAAGAAAAACCAAAAAGGCCTGATGCCGAAATTGCGCGAACCCCGAAAGGAAAAATCGGGGAACAGAAACTCGTCGGAGCGGAACCGGTCAAAGCCGGATCGCCCTCGAATGCCGCGTTGCTGGAAGAGTCCGCCGTTCAAGAAGAGCGATCCCTTGCGGCCAAGCGAGAAAGGATTGTCGAACAACAAACCATTCTCGCCGAGGAATGTTCGCTCACCTGGTGTTAGTGAGGAGAACCATGGGTTCGAATACACCTGAAACCCTGCCGGAGCTTGCTCGTCGAAAAACAAGTTGCGTTCGCGTGACTCGACTTTTCGGTCACCATCGAATCGCCAACCATCCCTTTGTGCAGATTCAGATCTCTGAGCCGCAGTCTCATCTGACGTCGAGTAATAGACATCGAAGACATCGCCCGTCAGAACGGTTCGCGACTCTGGCAGTATCAAGCGAATCACGCCCGTCGAGGCATGCCTGGGCACCTTTACGGTAATCAGGTCGTCTTGCCAAAAGAGAACGTCGCCGGGGACGCCGTTAAACTCAACGACCCCGGGAGGCGGCTCGGTGGCGAGGTCTCTAACCCAGTGCGATCCCAGCTCGAACCCGGCGAACCCGGCACCACGAATGCTCACGGTAGTTCCGGGCGGTCCGAACGTGGGCGCGACGGCAATGATGGTTGCGCTTGTTGATTTCTGTTGCGCGTATGCTGCCGAGCCCGCTAGCAGAATTAGCAGAACTAGAGCTTGTCGCATGCCTCCTCCCTGGTTTCGAGACTGAGGGTTCGTCAGGGCGCAACCATTATAGCTCAAGAACGAGCCGGGTCAATCTCTGATGAATCGCTTGTACCTTGGATTGCTGCCTTCACTTCCCATGATGATCATTCCACGCTTTCAAGTAGCGGGTAGCCTTCGGATTGGCATCGTTCCATTTCGGCTCCGTCGGGTTGTTGGCGATCATGATCAGCGCCAATGCAACCATGCGATCGACTTTTTCCATGTTCGCGTAGTCGATCTTGTCCCAGTGATCCCCGACTCCGTGATAGTCGGGATAGACAAACGCCGTACACAGGGTGTGAGAGGGCACGCCTTGATCGGCCAGCGCCTGATTGTCGCTGCGGGCGAAGTATGCATCGCTGTTCTGCTCGTGCTTGTAGACCTTGACGCCAGTCAGATCGCCCGCCTTTTGAAAGATCGTTCCGACATCAGAATAATCAAAACCAGTGAGCGTCGCATTAGAGATTTGTGGGCCTTCACTGCTGTCGGTGCGGCCTACCTGTTCGAGATTTACATCGGCGACCGTCTTCTCGATCGGGAACACCGGATGGCGGCCGTAGTAGCGTGAGCCGAGCAGCCCTTTCTCTTCACCAAAGAAAGTCATGAACACGATGCTGCGCCGCGGGCGCTGTTTGAGTCCTGTCAGCGCCGATGCGAGCTCAATTACCGAGACCGTCCCGCTGCCGTCGTCATTCGCGCCATTGAAGATGTTGTCGCCTGACATACCCGGACGAATGCCCAAATGATCATAGTGCGCGGTCACCAGAACGAAGGTGTCTCGCAGCGCCGGATCCGAGCCGCGCAACACGCCGATTATATTGCGTAGCTTGACCGGTCTTTCGGCAGCCGCGTCGAGTTGAAGAGAGAGTTCCGCCGATGCGGGACCGGGCTTCATCGAATCGTAAAGCCTGACCACTTGTGGATCATGCACTGTGATTACCGCTACCGGAGATGCGAACGCCGGGCGCCGGTTATCTGGATCGATCAGCCGCTGTGCGGCGCCGCTCCCCAGGGGATTATTTCGATCGATCGAGATAACGAGTGCGGTCTTGAAATCCGTCAGTTTGCTCATGAATGCGCTCTGATCTCGAAACATCTGAATGCGAAGCGAAGGCTCTGCCTGCCGAATGTCAGGCATTTCGGTGATGACGATTCGCCCATCTAGTTGTTCGGCCGTTAGCGCAGCAAGAGCAGCCGAATCTTTGAAATCAAGTTTGAAGAGAGGGGTGCGCTTCAAGCTCAAGGCGGTTTCGATCGAAAAGCTGACTTGATTCTTCGCAACTGCGATCGTTTCGGCTGCATTGCGAATTTCCAGCTTGTAGGCGTCCAAGTCGCGTTCAGTCACGAGCCAGTTAGCAGTCTGAAAGTAGCCGTCATCACCGGCTGGTTCGAGACCCGCGCGCCGAAACTGCGAAGCTATGTACTCGGCGGCAATGTCGAGTCCTCGAGACGGAGTATTGCGGCCTTCGAGAGCGTCCGAAGCGATGAACGACAAATGTCCGCGAAGTGAATCAGCGGAGATGTGGTCGAGCGCGGCCCGAGTTTCCGGGGTGATTGTCGCTTGCTGCGAACCCTGGACACCCAGACAGCATGAAGCGAGATACAGCCCCAAAAGTGCTCGTATGCGCCAGTCTCGATTAGGATTAGTATTGATCGGTCTCATTTCAAAGCTGCGCCCTGGCCGTATTAACCGCGATCTCGTCGAAGCGTTAGACCACCATCGACAGTAATAACCTGACCGGTGATGTAGTTGTCGGGTTCCATCAGCAATCTGACGACGCGAGCTACGTCCTCGGGTTTGCCGAAGCGCGGGATGATCTTCTGATTCACGAAGAAGTCGTACTTGCCCGACTCGATTGATGTCAGCGCCATGCCCGCCCGATTAACACCGGGCGCGATCACGTTCACTCGAATTCCTCCGGGCCCACCCCATTGCTTCGCCATTATGCGAGCCGCTTGAATCAGGGCGGTCTTCGGGCCGGCATAGTTGATGCTCGATTCGAACGGAGCCACGGCTTGCATCGTCGATAGCAAGACAATCGCTCCTTCGCTGGCCCGCTTGAGCATGCGCGCAGCGGCTTCGCGCGCAAGCAGGAGTGGAGCGACGTAGTTCTTCTCAAACGAATCATGCAACTCCGTGCCGGTCACATCGTCGAACTTCACACGCGCGGGGTCTCCGCTAAGGCAAGCGAGCCCGTAAATACCGTCGCCGAGCGCGTCGGCCGTTTCGACGTATCTCGCACGAGCGCCGGCATCAGTGATATCACCCTCCACCAAATGAATCGTGGTCTTGTATCTGGCTTCCAGAGCCTGTTTCAGGGCTTCGGCCCGCGCGCGATCGGCGTGATAGCCGGTGACTACCCTGGCTCCGTCGCGTGCCAGCAAGGCAACGGCAGCACTGCCCAACCCGCCGGTTCCACCGGCAACGAGCACGCTTCGGCCCTCGAGCGAGCGCTCGTTGAAGTCAAAGTCGAACGAACAAGACGATGAAGACAAGCTTGAACTCCTAGCAATCCCGGGTTGCCGCGTAAACCAAGTGTCTATCAAAGCGCGCCGTCTAATCAAGGTAGTGGATTGAAATTAGGGGCGGCCACGGACGGCCGTCCCTACATGGTTTATCACGACAGCTTGATTGACGTGAATTTGAGATTCAAACTCAGCGATGCTATGTTCGAATTCAAGCTTCGACTAGTGAAACGAAATGAACGCGAAGGCGAGTAACCGGATTACTGAAAGCATTCTGCGGCGAGCTGAGGAGCCGATGGAAGCGTGGGAGCTTGTCGGCAACACGCCGCTGCTGCGGCTTCGGCACACCGCGGCTCAGTCGGGCAAGGTAGAAATCTACGCCAAAGCCGAGTGGTTCAACCCGGGCGGTTCGGTGAAAGACCGGCCGGCGCTGAACATGATTCTTGACGGCGAGCAGACCGGCAAGCTGACTCCCGGCAAGATTATTCTCGATGCGACCTCTGGGAACACGGGGATCGCTTACGCGTGGATCGGCGCAGCTCGCGGCTACAGGGTGAAGCTGGCATTGCCTCAAAACGCCAGCGAAGAACGAAAGCGAATTCTGACGAGCTACGGCGCCGAGCTTGTGTTGACGAGTCCGCTCGAGGGTTCAGACGGGGCGATAAGAGAGGCTCGCCGTTTGTATGCGGAGAATCCCGATCTCTACTTTTATCCCGATCAGTATAATAACGAAGCCAACTGGAAGGCTCATTACGAAACAACTGCCCCTGAAATTTGGCGGCAAACCGGGGGGCGCATCACCCACTTTGTTGCGGGACTCGGAACCAGCGGAACCTTCGTGGGGACCTCGCGGCGACTAAAGGAGTTTAATCCTGAGATCAAAGCGATATCGTTTCAACCGGACTCGCCGTTTCATGGGCTCGAAGGACTGAAACACATGGAATCGGCGATCGTACCTGGCATTTATGATCCCGCCATCGCGGATCAGAGCTACGAGATCAACACCGAGCAGGCTCACGAACACACCCGCAGGCTCGGCAAGCGGGAAGGGTTGCTCGTAGGGGTATCGTCTGGAGCGGCGCTGGCTTGCGCACTTAAGCTCGCCGAGAAGATCGACTCGGGCGTGATCGTTACTGTGTTTCCTGATGCAGGTGACAAGTATCTCAGCGAACGATTCTGGGATGGAGGATAATAAGGATCAATCGCCTGCTCCATGAAGATAAACACCGCACTCATAGTCATCGACGTTCAAGTCGGTATCATCGAAGGCTTCCACGCGTATCGTGGACGCGAGGTCCTGGAGCAAATCAACAAGCTTCTCTCAAAGGCGACAACTTCGAATACGACGATCATCTACATTCAGCACGACGGCGAAACAGGGCATCCTCTGGAAGCCGGCACTGATGGATGGCAGATTCATCCCGAGATCAAACCTCGTGAAGGCGACGTGGTCATCCGTAAGCGAGCGGCAGATTCTTTCTTCGAGACGCCGCTGCGGCAAGAACTCGAAGCGAGAGGCATAAAGCACCTGGTACTCACCGGATGCATGACCGAGTACTGCGTAGACACTACGAGCCGCCGGGCGGTGAGCGTGGGCTACGATGTGACTCTGGTAAGCGACGCTCATACGACTGTTGATAATCAGCGCCTGACTGCGGCGCAGATCATCGCGCATCACAATGCGTTACTCGATGGTTTTGACGCGGGCTCCCACTCGATCACCGTGAAACCTGCCGATGAGGTGACTTTCTAAAGCAAGGACGAACGCAGTGACAATCAGACTCAGGAGCGAACACCTTTATAAAATCAGAGAGCACGGGGAGCAGACTTATCCGTATGAGTGCTGTGGTTTTATACTCGGGGCGCGAGATGGCTTCACGAACGTCGTGGCTGAAATTCATCCTGCCGAAAACGAACGGAAGGAGTCTCGAGAGACTCGCTACTTGATTACACCCGAGCAGTCCAAGGGCGCCGATGAATATGCGCGGAGCCGAGGACTTGGTGTGATCGGTTACTATCATTCCCACCCGGATCATCCGGCCGCGCCCTCGGGATACGACCTCGATCATTCGTGCTGGCCGGGCGAATCCTACATCATCGTCGCAGTCGAGCAGGGGAAATCAGCCGCGTTGAACTCATTCACCAAACCCGACTACGACAAGTTTGAACAGGAAGAAATAGTTGTCGAAGACACAGTACCGTAGACTGTCCAGTCTGCGGCGGACTCACGCTGGTGACAGTCTGCGGAAACCAAATTCTGCCGCAGACTGGACAGTCTACGGTACGAAAGAACTTGCGCCGGCCGCAGGAGGTCAATCCAGTGGCCGGCGCTTTGATGAACAGCGATTTCGAGTCGATCAATGTACGGCGTGTTCGACGATGTTGCGCAGGCCGAACGAACCAGGCATTCCGATCAAGCTTGAAGGCTTCAACCCGATCGGGCCTTCCTCGCCGTTAAGCGCAAACGAAATGTGATCTCCTTGCGCGTACGCATAGGCCAGCATCGGTCCTCCGACCAGCGAGTTGAAACTCTTTCGCTGTTCCTCGGGCAGGTTCTGGGTCACGCCGCCGCCCACATGCTTCGCAAGTCCGGTCAGCACTGACGAGAGGTTCTGATAAATCAGCGCCGAGAAGTTAGCCTGCTTGTCTTCAGGCAGCGCGGCTATGAATCGGGGCGAGTGCAACAACGTATAGCCCGACTCGCGATACTTCACCGAGTTTTCGACAAGCGCGCGGCTCGGCGCCGCAACGAAGTAGCCGTTCGCGTACGTGTAATTCACCTCAAGCCCGAAATCCAGCGACTTGAGCGTGTAGTAAGTGCGTCCGCCCGAGTCAGCGCTGGTCAACTGGAAGCCCTTCTTGCCGTCGCGCGCAGCCAGCTCATTCATCTTATTGACTACTGTCTCGAACGTCTGTTGCAGGTGCGCCGGATCGTAGACCTCGAACACCATCTTCCACGAAGGTGTCGGAAGCAACGGCCCGTCCACTGCGAAAGCGAACTCTCCGCCGAGCGGCTTCGCAAAGTCTTCTCGAATGTTCAGGCCCGTCTGGCTCTGGAATTCGCCGAGGTGCTCGCTGAACTTCGTATCGACGGCGTTCAACGTGCTCATCAGATCGTCAACCAGAGCGACGGGCTCCTTTACCACGAACGCCGCGACAACATTTGCATCAGGTGAGATAAACTCGAGAGCTCCCATCGGTCCGGGCGCAGCGAGCCACGAGGCGATGCCGTGACTTGCGTCACTGAAGCTGAGCACCGCGCGATTGAACGACTTACCCTGGTCTTCCTTCATCTCGGCGATGAAGTACTTCAGATTGGTGATCCCCAATCGATCAAGCGCGGTGTTGGTCTTCACGTCACTGCCTTTCGATTGAGCGATGAACTGCTGTAGATCGGCGGCGATAATGAAGCCCGCCCCGTCGCGATAAAGATCAGCGATTCGCGATTTGAAAGAGCCGTCAGCATATTGCCCGGAGCTTGCCGTTTTCATGCTGGTCTGAACGCGTTGCAAAAAGTCGAGCTTGGGAGATGCTGCAAGAACATCGCCGTTGATCCAGATGAACAGATCGCTCGGCGCGGCCGCCGCAGAAGTTTTCATTTCACTGGACGGATCGTCAATGAATCGAACACCGGGCGCCTTCTTCGAATTCGCGCTTAGTGTGGACAACTGACCTTCCACGTAGGAGCGGAAGCCGGCCGCGTCCTTGAGAGTCGTCAGAACGAGCGGACCGTCAGGTTCACTCTTGCCGGTTTTCCCGAGTTGCGCGGTCACGACGATCTCATCGCCTATTTGCGCGCCGAACTCAGAAATCTTAGAAATAACCTTGTCCCACTCCTGATTGCCGCGCGACGAGGCCTCCTCTTTGCTCCACCACTGACGAAGCTCGGGATTCTGGTTCAATCGCTCTTCGATGATCTTGTTCGATTCGGTCAGCATCTGCGTCAAGTTTGGAATCGCGACGTAGAACACCGTGTCGTCGGGAGTCATATCAAGCAAACGAGTCGAGTATCGAACTGCCGGACTCGCCACGCGCTGATCGACCTCTTTTCTTAATTCAGCGAGCAATTGCCTGTAGTGGTCCGCGTTGCGGCTCCAGGCGACTTCGTCTTTCACCGGAACGCTCTCGATACTGGAGTTCGTTGCGACTTGATCGCCCGGGAGGAGCACGTCCTGTTTGCTGCCGTGTTCGACGTGGACTTCGCCCTGGACTACGGAAACGCGTGAACCTTTCGTCGCGCTGTTAACGGAGAAGATTGTCCCCACCACGGAGACCAGACAGTCGTTTGTCTGAACATACAAGTGGCGAGACGCCTGCTGTTTCGCGGCTTGGACGATTACGTTGCCGCGATCGAGATGAATCGTTGTTCCCTGAGAGCTGTTGGTAACCGAAAACTCCGAGCGCTCACGCATCTCGATCAGCGAACCGTCAGGCAATTGCACAACCGCGCCGGCGTCTTTTGAGGTGCGAACCTTGTCGCCCAGCTTGATCTCTTCCCCGACCTTGAGCGGCTCGGTGGTCGTGTCGGATACGAGATAAGCCTGTCCATCCATTGCATGAACGACCATATGAAACGCATCACCCGCGCGGAACAGGCGATCGGAAAAGATCAGCGAAACAAGACCGACTCCGATGATCACCGTGGCAGCAATGGCCCATCTCACCATCGTGCGCTGCGTTGCTGAAATCCTCGACACGCCGGGGCGCGACGGAGTCACTGTTACGCCGAAGCGCGCTTCCTTTAGCGCCTTGCGGCAGGGAATGCATTCGTGGGTGTGGTCTTCAAAAAGCAGCGAGCGAGCCGGCGACAATCTCCCGCTCATGTATTCCGGTATGAGCTTCTGAAAGTCGTCGCAGTTTCGAATGTGAGCGACGTTGTTACCAAGAGGCTCGGCAAGCGCAACGGGCGCGCTGGCCGTTGCAGTTTGGTTAGACAGCTTCGCCCGTACGCGCTCCGCTGCGCCCTCGACCACAGACTGATCCACCCGCTCGCGGCGGATCGCGGCCGTGGCCCGATCGAGAATATCGTTAAGCTCTTTGTTACTCCGTTTCATGATGTCCCTCCAGGAACGTGGCGATTTCCTTGCGAAGCCTTGTCCGAGCGCGATGCAGCAACACGCCGATTACCATCTGCGAAGTGCCGAGCATCCTGGCGATTTCGAGATTGCTGTGCCCTTCAAAGTACTTGAGCACGATGATCTCGGCCGCCTTCGGGCCAAGTGTAGCGATGGCTCGCCTGATTTGAGTTTGAACTTCGCTATCGATGTATTGAGTTTCCGGGTTTGGCTCGGAGCTTTCGGTCGCGGCAGGCGCGACTTCTTCGATAGACACCGAGCGCGAGCGGGTCCGGCTGCGCAACAAATCGAGCGAGGCGTTGACAGCGGCGCGATGAAAGTAGCTTCCTGGGCTTGGTGACAGGTCGATCTTTTCGTTACGCCGCACGAGTCTGAGGAAAACGGTCTGGAGCACGTCCTCTGCATCCGAGGCGCTCCCGGTCACGCGATAAGCCGTGCGAAAGACCTGATCGTGATGTTCTCGAAAGAATACTTCGAGTTCCTCCGGAGGACTTGGCACGGGTCTGAGGTGTTTAACGGCTTGCACGGTTGGCTCCTTCACTTCGTCTTCAGCCATAAAACGCCTCCTGGGAGGGAGTATTAACAATCAAACCTGTGGATTATGTGAGCCGGTTGAACAATATAGGCTTGAGTCAGTGGCCTGGACAAGTACACCTTGGAGGATCGATTTGACTTTGGGCCAGCACCCCCTTCAAGCCTTGCCTTTCCAGAGCGAGGAGATTGCCTGAGTTAATCGCGCGACTCAGTTCACGAGACGCATACGACAGTGCCAGGTTGGATCGACTTCAGCTGCATCGAGAGCTTGAGGTACAAGCGGCTTTAGGTCCGGGTATTTAGTGGTTTTGGGATCGCCAGCCGCCTACCAGTCTTCCGAGACTCAGGACTGTAGGTCACCCGCGAGTACCTTGCGCTCTTCGTCGGTCAGTTTTGTTTCCATTTGTAGGCCTGGCAAATCAACTCCTGCGGCGACCGGGACGCGGCCGCTGGTGTTGAATTTCACGTATTGAACTGAGCTCACTCGATCGTCGCCGCGTTGGCGCTCATCGAAAGTGGCCGATACCCGCGCGCCGTCCTCGAGCAGCAAGTAGATTTTCTCGGGAAGCGCCCACCACTCTTTGAGCTTTACGTTGCGAACTGCCGGATCGTCGATCTCGATCAACAAGGTGCAGCCAAATTCGCCTTCGCCCCCGAGCACTTCATTGTATGTGTCGATCTCGTGCTGAATGTCAGCTTCTTTAACCAATCTTTCAACGCGGACCATCTCTTGTATCTGGTAACGCATGGTCAAATGGTTCTCGAACAGAAGCGTCAGGTATTCGCCGATGTGCACGCGACGAAGCGCCTTCGCGGCCATCGCCTCATCTCTAATAGCATCCCGCTGTTCTTCGTAGGTCACGTAGTCCAGAATTTCTTTGCGCTCTACTGGTTTCACTTTTCTTCCTCTTGTTCGTTCTTAGCCTCCGGCTTTGCTTCTACTTTTTTCTCAAAACCGTCCTCGCGATAAGCCCGCGCGAGGAGCGACATCGGGTGCATGGGCTTTACACCCGCGTGCTGCTGAAACTGAATAGCCGCCAGCGGACAGTCTGTAGCCCATATTTCGGACCTGCTCTCCTGCATTCCGTCGAACGCTCTCTTTCCAATTCGAGCCGAGGGCTCAAAGCCTTCGGTCGTCATGGCATAGGTTCCATCATGACCGCAACACTCCATCACGGTCTGCGGGGTCACGCCGGGAATCTTGCGAATCAGGTCGCGTCCCTTGAAGCCGATTCCCTGAGCGCGCAGATGACACGGCGCGTGATATGCAACGGAGCCTCCGGGTGTGCTGCGAAAGTTCGAGTTGAATCGCGGCTGGTTCCGAATCGACCACAGGAACTCGCTTGGATCCATGACCGCCGCTGCGACTTTCTCCGCGGCGGGTCTGTCAGCGGGTTCAACAAGCGTTGGATGCTCCCGTCGCATCATCATCGAGCAAGTAGGATTGATCGCAATAACCTTTGCTCCCTTTTCGACAAAAGGCGTGAGCACTTTCAGATTCGCGCTGGCCATTTTTCGAAGCGTTTCAAGGTCGCCACGCTCCCACGCAGGCATGCCGCAGCACTGAAGACCCCCAACACAACGAACGTCAATCTTGTTTCGTTCCAGGACGTCGACGGTATCGCGGCCGATTTGCGGTTCGTTGTTCTGAACGTAGCAAGTCTGAAATAAAACCGCTTCACCTCCCGGCTCGTCAGCGAACTTGCCGGCGCGTTCGGCCCACGTCTCGAATGTAGTCTGCGCGAATTCGGGAAGGAGCTTGTCGCGATGAATGCCCAAAGTCTTTTCGAGAAAGAAGCGATGAAGCTTGAGCTTGTTCGCGGCGTTTGCAAGCCCGAAGCTTGCCCGCGCCATTGTGCCCGCAGCGTCCGGGTGTTCAAGAACCCGATCCTGCAGCGTGAGTCCGTCGCGGCGAGTCCTTTGCGCGGTATAACGATGCACAAGCTTTGGGAAATCGAGCCTGAACTCGTGCCCGTCACGCTCGGTGTAAGGACACTGCACCTCGCACAGCTTGCACTGAAAACAGGCGTCCATGATCGTGTTTGTTTCGCCCGGAGTGATGCCCCGGACGTCGCCTTCGTGTTTCTTATCGAGTAGCGAGAAGAGGGTAGGGAAAGCATCGCAATATTTGAAGCACAGCCGGCAGCCGTGACAAATCTCAAACGTGCGCTCGATTTCTTTGTTAAGACCTGCTGCGTCCCAATACTTCTCTTCAGAGGGATCGTAGGACAGTCCATCAGTTGGCTTGTAACCAATGTTCATTTCGTTTGTCGACATAAGTTGGCAAATCATGTAGAGGGGCGGCCCTCTTACGAGAATGGCCTCCGGGGGCCGCCAATCTTCGATAGGCAGATCTGCTTGTACATAAAGAGGGGCGGCCCCCGGAGGCAGTTCTCGTAAGAGGGCCGCCCTACAGGCGTTCCATCGAAAGTTAGCTGATGGAACTGAGAAGATTGCTGAAGCGACCTGCGTGAGACTTCTCGGCTTTCGCGAGCGTCTCAAACCAGTCGGCGATTTCGGCAAAGCCTTCTTCACGAGCCGCTTTAGCCATACCCGGATACATATCCGTGTACTCATGAGTTTCGCCATGAGCGGCGGATTTGAGATTCAGCTCGGTGTCGCCGAATGGCTGGTCTGTCGCGGGGTCGCCTACCTTCTTGAGATAGTCGAGATGTCCGTGTGCGTGTCCTGTTTCACCCTCAGCGGTGTCGCGGAAGTTGCCGGCGATCTCGGGATATCCTTCGACGTCGGCGACCTTCGCGAAATATAGATACCGGCGGTTCGCCATCGATTCACCGGCGAATGCGTCCTTCAAGTTCTGATGCGTCTTGCTTCCTTTTAGTTCAGCCATGTTTTGGTTTCCTTTCGTTCGAATTAGTATGTAAAGCCTGTTTGCTCGAATGCCCCGCTCCGCGCTTTTGCGACTTTGACTGAGAGCTGGAGCATGTTTCGCAAAGTCCAACCAATCGAATGTCCAGCTCTTCAACCGTGAACCCGGACACTTTTGGAATAACCGCCGAATGTAGCGCCGGAACCGAGATGTCTTTCAGGCTCCCGCATACGCGGCAAAGCAAATGCTGATGCGGGCCTATGTTTGCGTCGTAACGTCCGATCGCGCCGGGCGAGCTGACTCGTCGAATCAGGTTCTCCCTTTCCAAGAATTGAAGAGTGCGATAGATCGTGGCCTGAGACAGGCCAGGCAACTGCTTGCTCAGCCGTTTGTACACTGTTTCGGCGGTGGGATGCGCGAGATCTTCAGAGAGTGCTCGATAAACCGCCAATCGTTGAGCGGTGACTCGAATGCCGCGTGAGCGACAAAGTTTTTCAAACTCGGAACTCCGGTGATCGACTTCGCTTCTCCGACGACCCGAGATGGTTGTGCGGTTAATTCTCATATGAGAATTATTATCATTTGGTGAATTCCCTGTCAAGCCGAGTGTTCAGAACGAGCGTTCAAAGTACCGACTTTAATCGGGTAGTGCCTTGTGCTATGAACGTTTCTGTTTTACTCGACACTGCCCGACTAAGGTCGGTACTCTGAACGCTCGCTTTGAACGCCTGCTATGTACGATTACCGTAAGATGACAGCCGCCCAGCGACACGAGATCGTTGAACATCGCCGACGTCACGAGCGGCCCTGCATTCTCCACCGCATTGGAAGTTCAAAGGTCAGCACCAGTTTATTATCTTCGCGGCCTGCTTTGATCACGCGCCTGTAATCGGCAAGGCTCCCGACCGAATGACCAACTGCGAATCCGCGCTTCTGGAATTGTGTGAGAAGCAAGCAAGTGTCTTATACGCCTGGTGTCTTTTGCCGAATCATTATCACCTGCCAGTCAAAACGGAGCGACTGAAAGAGTTGAGAGCTGACATCGGAGGTTTCATGGACGCTATTCCTTTCAGTGGAACGGCGAAGACGAAACCCGGGGCCGACAGGTCTGGCACAACTGCATTGACCGCGAGATAAAATCTCATCGTCACTTTTGGGCGAGTGTTAATTATATTCATCACAACCCGGTCAAACATGGTTATATCAATAAGTGGCAAGACTGGCCGTGGTCGAGCGCTGCAGAGTTTCTAGATCGCGTTGGGCGCTCAGCGGCGGAGAAGATCTGGCGCCAGTTTCCAATTCTGGATTATGGGAAGGGTTGGGACGTGGATTAGCGAGCAGAGTACCGACTTTAGTCGGGTAGTACCTTGTGTCAGCGACGACGTCTATTATGCACGGCACTGCCCGACTAAAGTCGGTACTCTGAACGCTCGCTCTGAGCGCCTGGTTATTGCGGCTTAGTCTCTTCCGGATCGATTGGGGCCGTCTTGCGCTCGCGGCTCTGGTCTTTGCTTTCGCCGGTTTTCCGTTGATTGACCCAGTCATCGATTGTTTCGCGAATGTGCTCACCAAGGTCTTCAATATCGCGAGCCGATTTGTTCCAGAACTCTTTGAAGGCTCGCTTGTCGACCCAAGCGCCGTAACGTGGATCGCCCCAGACACCACCCCACCCGCCCGAGCGCCCGACCTCATCTTCGTAGTAAGCCGCGAGCTGCCGGCAAGCCATCGCGGCTACCGTCAGGGAACTGCCGTCGGGAAGCGCATCGAATACCGATCCCACCCCGGGATCGATTTCTTTCAAGCGGGCCAGAACTCGATTGTATTGGTCGATGCAAAAGGTGGTCACATCCTGGCTTCCGCCGGTCCACTCAGACTGCAACGCCATTCGCGAAGTCCGGCGCAGCACGTTTACCAGCTTGGGTATTTCTTTTTCTCTTTCCATTTCGCACCTCTCATCTGCACGAGCCGGCTCTTGCCGCTCCAGCCCACGCGCGTCGGCCGCCGCAGCCGCGGTATCGGACTCGAAAGTGTGGCGCGTCGGCCACGGGCTCATCGTCGAAATAAGCAGCAAGTTCGTGAGCTGCAATTCTCGTCACGTCCGGCGATGCTGTTTCGGGAAGCGCCGTAAACAGAGCTGCTGCCGCCGGCTCGATCTCACTCAAGCGCGCCAGTACCTTGTTGTACTGAAGCACGCAAAACCGGGCGGCTTCGGCGTTGCGAGTCCACGCCGCGTGCGTAGCAGACCGCGCGATGCGCCGAAGGACGCTCGTCAATTTTCCAGCTTCTCGATCTCTTTCCATGTCTCACCTCGTTGTCTTATTAGTTCAATCTGTTCGCGAAGCAATTGCTTGCCGCGATGGATCCGCCACTTTACGGTTGAGAGCGGCGCGCCCAAATAAGCCGCGATTCGTTTGAGCGGCATCTCGTCGAAGAACCTCAGCCGGAGCACCAGCGCGTAATCAGCCGGCACGGTCTCGAGCGCAAGCTTCAACTCATCATCTCCTTCAGCCGTTGCAACCAGCGGTTGCCCGAGCGCGTGAACCTGTTCGATGAGGAATTCATCCAGGTCGATTCGTCCGAACTGATGGGACCGCTCGCGCTTGCTGAAACGGAAGGCCCGATGCCGCGTGATAGCCGAAAGCCACGCGGCAAACTTGGTCGGCTCTTCGATCGAAGGCAGCGCCTTGAAAGCAAGCAGCAGCGCATCCTGCGCGACGTCTTCGGCGTACTCGCGCCCCACGATTGCCTGGGCTGATCGAACAACCGCCGCGCGATAACGCAAGGCCAGCTCATCGAACGCATCCAGATCGCCGAGTATCGCCGCTACAACAAGAACTTCATCCGGCGCTCCTGCGCCTACCTTCGCCATCCGCTCTCCATACCGCGGCCTTCATGACTATAGAGACATCGATGCGGGAAAAGGTTAGGAGCGTAACGAACAAATTCGTTACTACGAAGAAACCTTATCGGTTCCGTGGCTTGAGGTCTTGCGTGTAGAGCCGAACATAAGCGCGATAGCTGTTCATGACTTTTGCCACGTAGTCTTTGGTCTCCGGAATCGCTATTTCCGTCAGCAACCGGTCGACATCACTAGAGCGAGCTCGTGAGATCCACCTCTCGACGTTGATCTCGCCGGTGTTGTACGCGGCGAGCACCGCGTGCGGATTGTTCGGAAAGAGCCTCAGCAGATCTGCGACGTAGCGCACGGCTAAGCGAACAGCGACCTCCGGTGTATACACGTCGTCAAGCTCGAAGTTCTTCATCCTTTCTTCGTCGGCGAGCTTCTGTGCAGTCTCCGGAATAAACTGCAGGAGACCACGAGCAGCCGCCCCGCTTTTGACTGATGGATTGAATCGGCTCTCCTGGCGGGCAAGTGAAAGGACGAGCCTCGGATCAACATCGACTACAGGAGAATATCGATCGAAGGCATCGCGATATGGCGCGGGATAAATCAGCTCGACCAGATCACGCGGCATCAGCTCGAGTTGATAGTCCTGCGGGATAGCTTTGGCCGCGGACTCGCCAAATGCGATAGCTCGATAAGCCTGATCTCCCCGATTGCTATATACCGCCATCGAGTAAGCCACTGTGTCGAAAGCTGAAGCGCCGCCGGCCGGCCGGCTTTCTGCAAGCTCGGTGATCCCTTCATCGTAGAGCCCCAGGAACATGAACTCCGAGGCGAGCGCGTGATGAGTGGCTTCAACTTCCCCAGGCGCGGATGCGGTAACCGCTTCGCGTGCGACCGGAATCAATCGGTAACGCGAGGTGGCCGAGTAGGCAGGCAAGTTCGCGTAGCACTTTCGCAGGATCCCGAGCAATTCATTTCGCGCCGACTCGTCGTCGATCAATCGAAGCGCCTGATTTGCGGCGTCTTTCGCTTCGGAATAGCGCCTGGCTTCGAGCGCGGCTCGGGCCTGCGTTCGATAGCCCCGCGCCATTGGCTCGATCACACGACGTCCATCTTCGGTGGCCATCAACGCGCGCAGTCGTTCGGTCGCGCGATAGCCGAAATAGTTGTCGCGTTCGTCGGGTATCGCCAGATAAGCGCGCGCGGCTTCCGGTACGCGGCCCATCTTCTCGAGTGTGAAGATCCGCAGGAACGGCGCTTCGCCGCGAATCGGGGCGCTGATGACTTTTGCGGTTACAGGAAGTGCGGACACGCGGGTCAGCAACTGAAGAGCAGCGTCGTAGTTTCCTCGAGTCAGTTGGATTTTCGCTTCACTATACAGCCCGACGGTTGCGAGCGGTTGCGCGGCGTACTTCTGTGCGATGCGGCGCGACCACTCGATCGCTTCATCAAACTTGCCGGCGTACCGCAGGCAGTCGACTACGTTGCGATACGCGCCTTCGAGCAGATCGCTTGCAGGGTACGCCGTTATAAAATCGGAATAGCGGCGCGCGGCTTCCTCGTAACGACGGGCTTGTTGAAGCGACGAACCAACCCAATAGTATCCTTGCTCACCTTCCTTCTTTGCCGGGAACTCGGCGTGCGCGCGCTCGAACCACTTGATGGCTTCGTCGTAGTTGTACTCGCGGAAGAAAGTGAATCCTGTTTGATACAGCGCTTCCGGGCGATTGGGACTCTCGGGAAATCGCTCGACAATACTGATGAAGTGAGCGCGGGCTTCGGGCCAATGACGATTGAACAAATAGATTCGCGCCCGGCGCATATCGTCGAATTCGCTAGCTCTGGTTTTAGAAGCCCGATCGAGCGAGTCCAGACCCGCGGATGCCGCCAGAGCGTAATCGTCACGTGAAGCGCCGATCAGCTGGTTGAACACCGCGCGTGCTTGTTCGACTTCGCCAATCTTTGAGTAAGCTTCGCCAAGTCTAGCCATCGCGCTTCGGCCTTTAACACCTGTCGAAACCGCGATCGGTTTGAGCAGGGCCACAGAGGCTCGGTAATCGCCGCTTTCCAAATGGCTGTCGATGAGCCGATCCCGCGCTCGCGATGCAAGGGCGCTTGCCGGATAGCTCACCAGCAACCGCGTGATGTACTGGCGCTCCAATGCCAGATCGCCCGAGTCCTTCGCTAAAAGAGACAAATGCCACAGCGCATATTGAGCTACGATCGGGTTGCGTTCCAATACACCGAGATACAGCGCGGAAGCCTCACTTCGAGCGCCACGCCGCTCGAGCAGTCTCGCCAGCAGGTAATCGTAGTTGTTGCCCGTAAATGCAGACTGATTGCTCGAGCGGACCTCTCGTGCGAGAGTCTCGGCGCGCTCGAACTCACGTGCATCCATAGCCGCTCGAATGTCATTGGACTTGCTCTGAAGGTTTTGTGCCGCGCCGTGACTGACGAACGCCGCAAGCAGAAGCAGGGTAGCAAAAGCCGTGCGCAAGCCAGGTAGGGACGGCCCTCCGCGGCCGACTCTGCTGACGGCAAAAGGATTCGTCTTTGAAGCGACTAAGGGGCGGCCACCGAGGGCAGCCCTTACAGGTTCAACCAAAGAAATAAGCCTCCAATGTCTCTGCATAAAGCACGGATCCCAGAACCAGCTCGTCGATAATAACGAACTCATTCGGCACGTGAGCCAACTTGTCATCACCGGGATAGTGCACCACTGATGTGATGCCGGCGAAGTACAGATTCTTTGCAACGGTGTTGCCGCCGAAGGTCTCGTAGTTCATCGGCAGGTTCAGCCGGCGCGCCGCCTGATCAAAGCAGCGAATGACGATCGAGTTCTTATCCGACAAATGCGGCTCGGTCTCGTGCAAGACTTTCACGCGCACGTCGGAGTCCGGGGATCGACGCCTCATTGCTGTTACTTTCTCGTCAATATGAGCCAGCACTTGCTGCTTGCTGATACCGGCAGGCAAGCGGAAGTCGATCGTAGCCCGCGCAACCGCGGGGACAGTGTTTGTGGACGAGCCGCCCTGTATCGTGCCGACGTTCATCGTCCAACCATCGAATGCGTGATCGTAGCTCGCGCCCAGGTCGAGTGATTTAATCTCGGCGATTGTTTCCGCAAGCGGCACGATTGCATTGCGGCCAAGCTCAGGAGTCGAGCCGTGAGCCTGTATGCCGTGACTTTCGATCTCGACCCAGAGAATCCCTTTCTCGCCGTAGATCGAAACGTCCATCCTTCCGCCGTCAGGAATGATTGCTACATCGAACTTCAGCCCACACTCTTCGACCAGGTAAATGATGCCGAGTTCGGAACCTACCTCTTCGTCGGCAGCTGCGATCAGGTAGATCGTCCCATCGAAGTCAGGATGCTCTCCAAGGAAAGCCTTGCAAGCCGAATACGCGCAGGCGAACGAACCCTTGTCATCCAGCGTGCCTCGCCCATAGACCCGGCCATCAATGATCGTAGGTTCGAACGGCGGAGTGTTCCACTGCTCGAGCTCACCCGGCGGCACTACGTCCATGTGCGAGACGAACCCGATCGACTTGCTGCCGCTGCCGATTCGTCCGACTACATTTGTCCGTCCGGGCTCCTTCTCGTAAAAAGAAACCTCCATCCCAAGGGACTGCATACATCTCGTCACGAAGTCTTTGCAGAGATGTTCGTTGCCCGGAGGATTGACGGTATTCTGGCGAACGAGGTCGCACACTATTTGAACGATTTCGTCACGATCCACGTGTTTCGCGAATTTTGATTCCATGTATCCTCCTGTCACGCCGCCTCTGATATCCGCTGTTGGCGCATCACACCCAAGATGATCTCAATCAGTATAGGACGGCTTCTGCTGACAACAAAGACCGGCCGCAACCGGGCATCAACTTCCTCACGCGAACAACTTCTTGGACCTGACAAAAAAAGTTGTATCCAAAACGGTACTTCCAACGACTATATAACCAGAGCTGTTTAGGATGCGCGCGACTGGTGACCATAAGTAGTGGTAAACCGGCTCTCACGCTGGTCACCGGCCCTGATCAGCTGGTTTAGTGTTTTGGCATGGATCAATGCACCAATATCTCCGGTTTCGCGGCGGTCCCAGTGTTGGAGCGTGTTGCGCAGGAGCCTGCCGACGATGCGCTTGTAGCGGCTGTGCGAGACGGAGACGAAGCGGCCTTTGAGCTTCTATTCGAGCGGCATCGCCGCTCAGTCATGCGACTGGCTTATCGTTTCTTCTACCGTCGCGATCAGGTCGAGGACATAGTGCAGGAGAGTTTTGCGAGTGCTTATTTTGCGCTCGGTAGTTACCGGGGCGGCCAAGAGAAATCGTTCATTGCCTGGCTCACTCGCATAACGGTTCGCACTTGCTACGACGCGCTGCGCCGAGCGAAACGGACCGAGAGTTCTTTGAGCGAATTGGACGAGAATGATACCGCGCTACTGTCTGAAAAGTTGCGCGGGAACGGATCGAGCGAGATCGAGAATGCGGCCATCTCACGCGATCTCGCGAGTAAGCTGCTCGATCGGCTCGACCCTGAAGATCGTTTGGTGCTCACGCTGCTGAATGTCGCCGACCTCACCGTAGCGGAGACCGCCGAGCTGACGGGCTGGTCGGTTTCCAAGGTGAAGATGCGAACCCATCGCGCGCGCCGAGCGCTTCAGAAGGTGCTGCACAGATTTGTGTGATCTGATACTTGTCGCACCGGCGGTGCCGGGCAGCGATAGAGGTTAGTAACATGTTGGGAAAAACAAAACTTACGCGCGATGAGCGGCTTGACGAGGTTTGTGAAGAGCTGCTGCTTGCGGTCAAGGTCAGCGAAGACGAGATGGCGGCGACGGCCAATTCCGCCGATTCCAACGATCTGTACGAAGGCTTGCGACTGAAAATCGCCGACCTCGGTGCGCGGAGTGCCCGGCGGACCTCCGCGTACGAACGCTTGCGGGGTTTCTACACTACGATGGTGGAGAGTCCGCGCGCTCTCGCGCTCGCCACGGCTGCGGCAATTCTGTTCTTACTCGCGGCGTCGGTGGTTGTGTTACTGCCCGCGCCGTCGTCACCAGAGCAGAGTACGGGCACGCAGGCGATCGCGCCGGCATCGCCACCTCCGAACGCGATACGGGCTGAGTCCGGGGAGAGCACCGAATCAATTAAGCCTGCTTCTGTTAGCGCGCACAGAATTTCTCACCGACGTCGTGGCCTGGATAGCCGCTCAGCCGAGGTCGCTACTGACTTTCTTCCATTGACGTTTGTCGATGATTCAAGAGCCCAGCAGAGCGGGCACGTAGTGAGAGTACAAGTTCTGCGCTCGGCGCTCATTGCTTTTGGCGTGCCGATGAATATGGAACGCGCCGGCGAATTGATCACTGCGGACGTAGTTGTGGGCGAGGACGGCCTGGCGCGCGCGATTCGATTTGTCCAGTAACCTGGAGTTGAAGTCCATGCAAGAGAACACCGGGAGCCATCAGACAGGCAGCGACGAAAGACTGGCTTTGCTTTTCATTTTCTTTTGTATCGCATGCGTTGCGTTTACGGGATTGTTTCTAATGGCGTACGTCTATTGGGGATTTCAATAGGCAATAAGTTTCAGGTATCGATGAAGGAGGACTCGATCATGTTAATGACGCATAGGCGTTTGATTCTTTCTACAGTTTGTCTGCTCGCTATGCTTGCGAGCGCCATACTGGTAGTGGCGCAAGACTCACCGCAGCCCAGGCCTCGGCATCGGGACTTTTCGACGGCCAGTGCTTCGGGAACACAGGATCCGGGAACGAGGGGCCATCACCGGCCCGATGCAATGTTCAACTTCGTAGGGTCGGAAATGCACTTCGGCGGCAAAACGGTGACTGGAGCGCCGTACTCTGCAACCGTGATTACGGAAAGCACGCAGACCCTCGCCGACGGGACACACGTGACTCGTTCGTCGACCGGCGCCGCGTATCGCGACAGCGAGGGCCGCACTCGACGGGAGGAAACCTTTGGAGCGGTCGGCACATTCGCGGCGACTGGCGACACGAAGCAGAGAACATTTATTCATGACCCGGTGGCCGGAGTGCAGTATGTGCTCGATGCCGGCGCGCGCACCGCTGAGAAGATGAAAGCCCGCAGCGGGCCACCTCCCGGAGCTCCCGGGAATCATATTTCTTCAGCCGCGAAGGAGAGACCTGAGGTGAAGACGGAGTCCCTTGGCACGCAGACGATCGAGGGGGTTCAAGCCGAAGGCACGCGCAGGACATTTACGATTCCGGCTGGCAAGTTTGGCAACGATCAACCGATTCAGATGGTGTCCGAGAGTTGGTATTCGGCGGAGCTTCAGACGATCGTTCTAAGCAAGCATAGTGATCCGCGAATGGGCGAGCACACGTATCGGCTGACGAACATCAATCGCAGCGAGCCGGCTAAGTCGCTCTTCGAAGTGCCGGCAGACTATACAGTCACGGAAAGATCTTTTGGCCGCGGCCCTGGAATGCGAGGTCCGAGGCGTCCATCTGATAATTGAGAATTAATGATTTAACGTTTGGAGGTAGACAGCAAGATGAAGAAGTTTCTGATTGGTTGCACGTTGACTCTCGTGCTGTTGGCTGGCGTCTGCGCAGCGAGCGGCACGGCAGCCAACTTCTCAGGCACTTGGGTTCTGGATAAGAGCAAGAGCGACGGCCTGCCGCCACAATGGCAGAACATCGAAAGCTATACGATGGTTGTAACTCAGGATGATAAGCAGCTAACGGTCGAGAACAAGATCGCCGGCGGTGTCCGCGCCGGCGGCGAACAGAATGGAGCGAGTGGAGAGAACGCCCCCCGAAGAGACCGCGGCGGTCAAGACGGTGGCCAGGGTGGCTTCGGTGGTCGGGGCGGCGGTCGCGGAGGCCGGGGCGGAGGAATGGGCATGGGTACTGCCACCTACAAACTGGATGGCTCTGAAACCAGAATTGAGTCCGCCAGCGGACGGGCCGGGGCCGCTACATTCAAGGCCCAGTGGAAAGACAGCGGGAAAGTATTAGAGCTTACAAACGCGCGCAGCTTCAATCTTCAGGGCAATGAGATGACCCGGACGACCACAGATCGTTGGGAGCTTGCGGATGGCGGCAAGACGCTAAAGGTCAAGCGCACGACTGACGGCCGGCAAGGCACGCAAGAATCAACGCTGGTGTTCACGAGGCAGTAGCCAAACCGAGGAACCCGACGACTTTGTCCCGACCTTTTCGGGTTCCTCGTGCCACTCCCCAATACCGTCGGACTGAGAATGCGAAACCGGGTTGCGCAAGTAATCTTCTTCTGCGGGCTTCTGGCATCGTCGTACGCCATCTGCGCTCAAAGCGTGCCTATCGTGCGCGGACAGGTTCTGGACGATAACGGCGCGGTGATCTCAGGAGCTCGGGTCGCTCTTGTCGGCACTGACGGCAGGAAGCGCACGACTACTGCGAATGCCAACGGGGAATTCGCCATACCAAACGTCTTGCCCGGAACTTATACGTTGAATGTGGAATTCAAGGGCTTCGAGCCATTCTCCGAAGAGAACCTGCAGGTTCCGTCGCCCTCAACGTTGAAGATCACGCTGACGGTCGCTCCGATCAAAGCAGAAACTACCGTCACCGCCGACGACTCGGGTATCAATGTCGAGCCCGATCAAAACATGAGCGCAATAGTCCTTGATGAGAAGATGATCATGGACTTGCTGCCGGACAACGAAGACGACATGCTCGAGTTCCTGCAGGCGCTCGCAGGCCCGGCTGCCGGAGGCGCAAGCGGAGGGCAAGGCGGTCCCCAAATATACATCGACGGCTTCCCGGGCGGGCGGCTGCCGCCACGTGAATCGATCCTGCAGATCCGCATCAACCAGAATCCGCTCTCGGCAGAGTACGCTCATCCGGGCGCGGGCCGGATCGAGATCATAACCAAGCCGGGAACCGAGCAGTGGCACAGCAGCGTCGGCTTTAACTTTCGCAACTCGGCGCTTGATGCGCGCAACGCATTCGCGCTTACAACGCCCGGTCTGTTTTCAAGGCGTTACTCGTTCACCCTGAGCGGCCCAATAATCAACAAGCGAATGTCGTTCTTTCTTAACGCGGAGAACCGTACGGTCGACAGCGATAACATTGTCAACGCGATCACTCTCAACGGCCCGGTTGTGTTGAACACTCCATCGACGAATGAGAACCGGTTCCTCGGGCTGCGAGTGGGCGTGATGCTTGACAAGCGGAACTCTCTGAATTTCGGTTACAATTATCACCAATTCGAGAGAGTCAACAACGGCGGTGGATTTACCCTCCCCGATCGCGGAATGACAACCGACAACACCAACCACACGTTCACAATTTCGGAGACCTTCGTTGTCAACTCGCGTCTGATTCACGAAACTCGATTGCGATGGCAACACGAGATAAACACCGCGGTTGCCAGAACGCCGGGCGTCGCGATCAACGTGCTCGATGCATTCAACAGCGGCGGAGCAACCTGCTGTCCCAGTAGTTCCCGGCAGGACCAGCTCGATTTCCAGGACTACCTGACATTCACTCTTAAGAAGCACACGCTGCGTGGCGGGTTCCAGCTCGCGTACTACAACAATCGCGACTTGAGCGCTAACAATTTCAACGGTACTTACACCTTCTCCAGTTTGGATCAATATCGAAGCACGTTAGCGGGGGAGGATGTTGATCCGGCCGATCCAACCAGCCCGCCGGTGCGCCCCACCCAGTTCACGATCAACCTCGGAAACCCGTTGTTTCGGTACAGCCAATATGAAGCTTCGTTGTTTGTTCAGGATGATATCCGGCTCCGGCCGAGCCTGACTCTTTCGGCGGGGTTGCGTTACGAATTTCAGTCGCACTTGCGAGATAAGTTAAATTTCGCGCCCCGGCTTGGAGTTGCCTGGACTCCTACCAAAGATAAGAAGACTGTGATTCGAACCGGCGGGGGAATCTTTTTCAATCGACTCAGCGGAAGCCTGTACGAGAACACCGTTCGCTTCGACGGTGAGCAATTGCAGAGCATTGTGATTCGCAATCCGGTTTTCAATCTGGTTAATCCGCTGGGTGCCAACCCGGGAGCCACGGTTCTCCCGTCGCGCTCCATCATGCATATGCTCGATCCAACGCTGCAAGCGCCTTACACGATTTACTTTCAGAGCAGCGTCGAGCATCAGTTTCCCGGGGGGATCTTCGGATCGCTGACGCACATCTACGCGCGAGGTGTTCACTTCTTTCGAACTGTAAACATCAACGCGCCGTTTCCAGACACGCTGTTGCGCCCCGATCCGACACAAGGGAATATCTATGACCTCCAATCGACAGCCAACTCACGCTACAACGGATTCATGTTTCGCGCCGACCGCCGCTTCGGCCGCAATCTGGCGCTGTTTGTGAACTACACGCTTTCGTGGACAAACAGCGATGCGGACGGTCCGGGGTCATTGCCGGCCAACAGCTACGATCTGCATCCGGAGTGGGGACCTGCGTTCACGGACCGGCGGCACTTTTTGAACATCACCGGACAGATCTCTCTGCCGCACGGATTCCGATTGACACCGTTCATACTTGCTTCATCAGGCGGGCCGTTCAATATCCAGACCGGGCAAGATGATAATCTCGACACGGTGATCAACGATCGACCTGCGGGAATCAATCGAAATTCGGATTTGCCGGCTGCTCTCTATCCTCTAATTCCGAATCGGTGTATCTCGAACTGCGGGCCGGGACAGTCACCGGTGCTATTGCGAGACTTTCTCGAGACTAACTATCCGGATGGAGTGCACGCGGTCAATCCGGGTTCGTTCAACGTCAATCTATCGGTGTCCAAGACATTCACCTTCGGTAAGGGCGGTGCCAGGATGTCGCAGAACGGTCCCGCGCCACCCCAAGACAACACGCAAGCAGAAGGGCAGGATCAGCCAGGCCCGGATAGTCAGGGCCCAGGCGGCCAGGGCCAAGGTGGACGCGGCGGTGCGGCGGGCAGTCGCGGTGGACCTGGAGGCGGATTTGGCGGACGAGGCGGTGGTTTTGGCGGACGAGGCGGTGGCGGGTTTGGAGGTCGTGGCGGCGGGCGAGGCAACAATAACGCGAGCGAAGGTGCGCGATATAACGTACAAATCTCCGCGCAGTTCACAAACCTCCTCAATCACGTCAACCCCGGACCATTCAGCGGCGTATTGACCTCGCCCTTCTTCGGTCTATCGAGCACGGCCGGCGCCGCTCGTCACGTGGACTTCTCTTTCCGATTTAGTTTCTGAGTTCGTGAGAGACTACGATTAGGTCAGACAATCGATGCGCGAGCATCCCGTTGCCGGTAAAGCAGTCCTCTGCGACCTCGGCCTCAGCGGTTTTCTGGATCGGCGTTGGGAATCAACCGCAGAGGCGCCGAAGACGCAGAGGAAGACAAATGACCCCTATATTAGCGATAGACTTTTGCTTGCGCAGCCTCTCTGGGTATAGGCTACTTGCGTGGTCGATCAAGGAGGGTTGCTTTGAAAAGAGTTTTCGTTCTGGCGCTCGCGTTGCTGGTTCTCTTGTCCATTCCGGCAGCGTCACAGACTAAACGGCGTAGCCCCAAGAAACCGGTCACTTCATTTGAGGAGAAACAGCAAGCCGAAATCAGAGCAGGGCGCGAGCAGATCGCCGCTCAGATCAAAAACCTGTCTCAGTTTCTTTATTTGTTCGGAGGCATTTCAAAGGGCATAGAGATCGCGGAGCGGGCTAAGAACAATCGTGACGAGTCGATTGCCGCTATGTCTCCGGAGCAGATCGGCCAGAGTAAAGCCAAACTAAGAGACAGCATCGCGGGCGTGCGTACCGGCCTCGATAAGCTCGAGTCGAGCTTTCGTCTTAACCCAGTGCTTCAGAGTTACTATCCAAGTTTATCGGGAGTAGCCAGGATCGCACAGACGGCCGAGACTCAAGCCGCGGCCGGCAACTTTGATCAAGCCGGTAGATCGCTGATCGCGTCGGTAAGCAAATTGACAGATGCCTTGCTGGCGCTTCGGTAGGCGGATCAGCGCGGTTAGAGCTCGAGCCGGATACCTATTTCCCGAGACCATCGATCAGGAGCTGCGACACCCGAGAAAGCATCAAGTAACCAGGATTCTCCTCGGTCCAGATGATCTCCGGCATATCGTCACAAGTGATTGCCATCACAATGCGGCCCCGCTTTGTGTAGACGATCCCAACGTCGCTTCGGAGGCGATCCAACGCCCCGGCCTTCGTCGCCATCTCAACGTCCCCAATTGCTCGCCCGATACCGTCGCGGTGCTGCTCGCGCTTCATCAACGTGATCATCTCTTTGGCGGCGGCCGGGTTGACGACCTCGCCGCGCTCCAATTTTTCAAGGAGGGTTGCCATCTCACGTGGTGTTGTGACGCCCGTTCCAAACGGCTTTAGCACCGGGTTTTCGCCTGCGTGACTGGTGCCTCCGCCTCCTATTTTGCGAAGCACTCTAGTCTGCTGCAAACCAAGCGAGTCCATTCGCGCGTTCACCGCGTCGGTCGTCAACACGTCGAGCACCAGATTGGTCGCTGTGTTGTCGCTCACAATCATCATCAGGGTCACCGCATCGCGCAGCGTCAGCTTTAGACCGTCGGACAGCTCTTGCAGCACTCCGGAACCCGATACTTTCTTTGGGTTGGTCAGCACGACCTCGTCGCTCCATTTCGCTTTGCCTTCGGCGACGCGTGCGAATGTCTCCACCATTATCGCGACTTTGATGGTGCTGGCCGTTCGAACTCGATTGTCCCCGCCGAGCGTATAGGTCGCGCCCGTATCGATGTTCCTGGCAAACAAGCTGACCTTGCCCTTGAACTGCGCGACTTCCGCGCGCACTCGAGCGTCGAGAGTTTTCTCGGTTTGAGAGCCGGTGATGGTGGCGATGCCCGTCAGGACAAGGAGGATTGAGGTAAGAGCTCGGAATATTTTCATGGCCAGGACCTGACTTTTCAATGGTCGAATGGCGAGTCTGCGGCAATATCTGAACGATAGTGCATTCCATTAAAAGCGATCATGCTCATCGCCGTGTAAGCGCGGGCGCGAGCATCGGCGAGCGTGGCGGCTCGCGCAGTCACGCCGAGGACGCGTCCGCCGGAAGTCAAATAATTACCACGGTCATCTCGGTGCGTGCCAGCGTGAAAGACGACGACACCTTCGACGGAGCTCGCCGCTGCGAGTCCAATGATGGGGTTTCCTTTCTCGAACTTGCCGGGGTATCCGCCCGACGCTGCCACCACGCAAACCGACGAATCAGTGCTCCACTTTATCCTGAAAGAACCGAGGCGACCCTCGACCAAAGCGTCGAAGACCTCAACCAGATCGCTGTCGAGTCTGAGCAGCACCGCTTGCGTCTCAGGGTCACCGAGCCTCGCGTTGTATTCGATCAGTTTCGGGCCGTCGTTTGTAAGCATCAGTCCAAAGTAGAGAACTCCGGTGAAGGGATTACCCTCGAAGCTCATTCCTTCAAGTGTGCGTTCGATGAGCTCGCGTTTGATCCGGGCGAGGGTTGCGTCGTCAATCAATCCGGGAGTCGAGAATGAACCCATGCCTCCGGTGTTTGGACCTTGATCGCCGTCGTACACGCGTTTGTAGTCCTGCGCCGGAACAATTGTTTTGTAATCGCGTCCGTCTGTAAAAATCATCACCGAAGCCTCGCGGCCGACAAGGCAATCTTCAAGCACCACGCGCGTTCCTGCTTCACCAAAGACGCGTTCGACCAGCATATCGTTGACGGCAGAGTCAAATTCGGCCTGGTCTGCTGCTATGCGCACGCCCTTGCCCGCGGCGAGACCATCAGCTTTGACCACGATCGGAAACCTGAAGTCTTTTTTCAGCACCGCACGAGCCTTTTCGGGTGTGTCGCATGTAGTGAAGCGGGCAGTCGGAATCGAATGGCGAGTCGCGAACTCCTTGGCGAATACCTTGCTGCCTTCCAGTCGAGCGGCCGCGGAAGTTGGGCCGACAAGGCGAAGCCCGCGCGCGCGAAACGCCTCGGCGACTCCAGTGACCAGCGGAGCTTCCGGACCGACCACTGTCAGGTCGGCTCGAATCAATTCGGCGAGGCTTGCGAGACCATTAGGGTCATTTACATTGGCCGGGATGCGCGTGGCGATCTCGTCGATCGCGGCGCTACCCGGTGCGCAGTAGAGTTGCGTGGTGTTTGGACTGCTAGCGAGTTTCCAGGCGAGAGCGTGTTCGCGGCCCCCGGAACCGATTACGAGGATTCTCATGACGCAGCGATTGTATAAGCGGGCGCCGCCTCCAGGCAAAGGACAGCGGGTAGCACGGCTCTCCTCCGCGTCCCCGGCGTCTTCCGCGGTTGAACTGCTTATTAACCGCAGAGGACGGCTGGGCGCGGAGGAGAAGAAGGAGGACTTCTTAGCCGGTTACGCGATAGATCTTTCCCTTGAACACAACCGTTACTTTCTTGCCGAGTGAGAAGAACTCCGCCAGCTTCGGCTCTTTTGTAATGAGGCTGAAGAACTCATCGCTGCCGAATTGCAGTTCGACTTTTGGCAAGGTCGAAGACTCTTTGAACTCGGTATCAATCCACTCCTCGGTTTTCAACTGGAAGGTCTTGTCGCCGACTGTGCGAATGCTGGTGAGGTAGTTTTCGAGACTCTCGATCCTGTCGGACTCCTTCAGCATAGCTTCGGCCTTGCTGTATACGACTGCAGATTCGCCTGTAACGATTTCAGCGTTTCGGCCTCTACCCGATCCTGGCCCTACTCCAAACGCGCCACCAAGCCCCAGCCTCAGGTCAAAGTCACGGCGTTGTTCCATTGGCAAGTTCTGCCGGCCGACGTCCTTCATATCCTCGGTCACAAGGAACGACGTGTAAGGTGTGACGATGCCGTAGCGTGTTCCGAGCTGAATGATCTCGTCTCTCAACTCTTGATTCGCACCGTTCAAACGCACCTGTTCGAGCAGATATCCGACTCGTCGCGCAGCCCACAAGCGGCCGAGGAACGAATTGTCGACGTGCTCTTCCGGGAAGCTTTGTTTGCTGAACGTGAAGACTTCTTCGCGAGGGCCGACCTTGCCCGTCAACCGAAGGGTCGCGGAGTTGACATTATTCTTATAGCGCCCGACGATGATCAACTGCGAATTCTTGAACAAGTCGCCGAGAGTGCGAGGGTACATCAAATCCGTCTCGACGCCGCCGAAATCCAGCTTCAAGTCCGACAGCACCGGATAGTTCACACGCGCGAAGAAGTTCGAGACTTTGTCTTCAAGATCCTCCTGCGGTTCGATGTAATCGCTGACGCCGCGATTGTCAGCCGAGAGCTTATCGAGCAGGTTGGTGTTCACATCGTAGCCGACTCCAAACGAGAATAAACGCACGCGCGCATGATTAGCTTCCTCCACGTTCTTCTCGATCTGCTTGACGTCCGTAGGGCCAACGGTCGGCAAGCCGTCGGTTAGAAAGACGATCATCGCCGGGCGCTCAGTTGATTGAAACTGCTTGAATGCGGCGATCAGCGCGTCGTTGATATTCGTGCCGCCTTCGGCGCGCAGGTTCTCGAGGAACTTGAGACCGGCTTGCTTACCCGCAGCGCCGGCTTCAATGAGGCTGGCCTTCATCAGATGCTCTTCGCCGGAAAACGAGATGATATTGAAACGGTCGTGTGGGGAGAGGGACTCGACGCCGAACCTGAGCGCCGCTTTGGCTTTTTCGATCTTCTCGCCGCTCATTGATCCCGAAGTGTCGAGGATGAAGATGATGTCCTTGGCGACGCGCTGCTGCTCGCCTATGTTGGACTTCGGTGAGACGAGCATCAGGAAGTAGCCGACCTTGCCTGGCTCGCGGTGCGTCAACAGCGATATGCCAAAGTCCTTTTCGGAAAGCGAGTAGTAGAGCAGGAAGTCTTTCTGAGAGTCTTCGCCCTTTCCTTCAAAGCTCAACCGCGCGCGACGTTCGCCATCTTTAGTGACAGAGATTTTGTGAGAGGGCGAGAAGATGTTTTTGAGATCAATCGGCGAGTTGATCTCTACGCTGGCGGCGATTTCTTTTATCGGCTGGGGCTGAATGCGGCGGCCTGAGCCAAGCTCGTATCGATAGCTCACGGTCCCGCCTTCGTTCTTGAGCACCTGTGAGTAGGTCAGCTCGATCTTCTTAGTGCTGCGCGGCTCGATCGGAAAGACGCTGGCTTGAAACAGGTCCTTGCCCGCGTATTCGAGCAAGCCGGGATCGATTAGGCGACGCAGGATTTCATTGTAGATGCGCCGCGCTTTGTCTTTCTCGACGATCTCAGCGGCCATGCGTTTGTCGCTGTCGTAGATGGCGAAGTCCGAAATGGAAGCGCTCTCGGGGATCGGAAAGAAGTAAGAGCCTTCGAGCCGGTAAGGCGTGTCGTTCTCGAAGACCTGCTCGACTTTGGTGGTCGCGACCTGCGCGTCAATCCGCGTAGTGATCTTCACCGATTTGATATTGAGTACGCGTGGCATTGGAACGGGGCGGGGAATTGGTCTGGGCAAGGGCGGGCAGCGGTGACATTCATCCGGGATGATGACGCCTTGTCCGTAAGCAGCACTACAAGCGAACAGCAACAGGGCACAGAGAGCAACGAATCTTGGTTTCATTGGGCACACCTCCTGAACTCGTGGTCAGAAACTCTCGTTGGAGTTACTTGTTCCAATCTTTGAACGGTGTAGTGCGTCTATCTTGCGAGACGCCTTTGCGAGCTTTGCTCTTTGCGAGCTTGGCGGTCCTTTGCGTCTTTGCGCTGAGAATTGAGCCTTACTCTTTCAGAACATTCACTGAGAATTGAGTCTTACTCTTTCAGAACATTCACTGAGAATTGAGTCTTACTCTTTCAGAACATTCACTGAGAATTGAGTCTTACTCTTTCAGAACATTCACTGAGAATTGAGTCTTACTCTTTCAGGCCGTTCACTGAGAATTGAGTCTTACTCTTTCAGGCCGTTCACTGAGAATTGAGTCTTACTCTTTCAAAACATTCACTGAGAATTGAGTCTTACTCTTTCAGAACATTCACTGAGAATTGAGTCTTACTCTTTCAGGCCGTCCACTGAGAATTGAGTCTTACTCTTTCAGGCCGTTCACTGAGAACTAGCCTCACTCTCTCAGGCCATTCACCAACCTCACGATACCGTCCTTGATCAGCGCCACGTTGAAATTAATCAGCAGACCCAGTTGCTTATCCGCGAACCGCAAATAAGTCAGCACCTGTTTCCTGTGAACCGCATGAAGCGTTTCTATGGACTTCACTTCGACTATTACCTTGCCTTCAACAAGCAAATCACAACGAAAGCCCGCTTCGAAGTGGACGCCGTGGTAGACAATGGGTATTGGTTTCTGGCGAGCGACGGTCAGGCCTCGCTTTGTTAACTCAACTTCCATAATGCGTTCGTAGACGCTTTCGAATAGACCTGGGCCGAGGTCTCGGTGGATTTGGAAAGCGGTATGGACGATGATTGTGGCGATTTCGTTTTCAGTCATGGGTTACGTCCGGATGAGAGGTAGGTTTACCCAGGACTAAACAGTTTGAGGTGCGAAACGCGTTTCGCGCAAAGACGCAAAGGACCGCAAAGCTCGCAAAGAAGACAAAGACGCAAACGACCACAAAGCTCGCAAAGAAAACAAAGACGCAAAAGACGAGCTAAGCGTTGGCCCCAGTCATCATCAAACCGATCTGTTCTTCGCTGACCGTCTTCGGATCTACTTCCCCAACTATCCGACCCTCGTAGATCACGATCACGCGATCGCTCAGGCTCAAAACTTCATCGAGCTCTGCCGAAACCAACAACACCGCGCCACCGGCATCTCGGAGCTCGATCAGCTTTCGATGAATGAACTCGGTCGCTCCAATATCGACACCGCGAGTCGGCTGCGCGACGAGTAATAGGCGGGGTTTGATGTCGAATTCGCGAGCGACGATGAGCTTCTGTTGATTGCCACCCGACAGCGCGCGAGCCGGCAACGCAATATTTGGCGGGCGCACATCGTATTCGCGCACAAGACGCGCGGCTCGCTCCACGATCACATCGTTGTTCAGGAGCACCGCGCCGGTGATCGGACGATCACGGTGCACGCCGAGTATGCTGTTGGCCGCCAGGTCCAACGGGAGCAGCAACCCGCGCCGGTGACGGTCCTCTGGAATGTGAGCGATGCCAAGCCGCTTGCGGTGGTGAGGATCAAGACCGTTGATATTTTGGCCCTCGAGGAGGACGTTGCCCGATGTTGCTCTTCGCAATCCTGCAAGGATCTCGATCAACTCCGTTTGTCCGTTGCCTTCGACGCCTGCGATCCCGAGCGTCTCACCGCCACGAACTTCAAACGACACGCCGTCCAGAATAGCGTTGCCTTCAGCGCCGTTCAGCGTAAGACCTTGCACGCTCAGCACCGGTTCGCGCGGGTTCGCTTCATCTTTCTTGACTCGCAAAAGGACTTCGCGGCCGACCATCATCCGAGCGAGACCCTCAGCGGTAGCTTCACTTGTCGGGAGATTTCCGACTACGTGTCCGTCTCGCATCACCGTGATGTTGTCAGAGAGCGCAAGAACCTCGGCGAGCTTGTGAGTGATGATGACGATTGTCTTGCCTTGTTCGCGAAGGCCCCGCAGTATTGCGAACATCTCGGCAACTTCTTGTGGTGTAAGGACTGCGGTCGGCTCGTCAAGAATGAGGATTCGCGCGCCTCGATACAACGTCTTCAGGATCTCGACGCGTTGTTGTTGACCTACTGAAAGATCGGCGATGCGCGCATCGGGATTGATCTTCAACCCGTATTGCTCGGAGATTTCGCGCACTCGCGCTCGGGCTTTGTGATAGTCGAGGGACAGACCGGCCATTGGTTCGGCGCCTAAGACTATGTTCTCGGTGACCGTCAGCGGCGCGACTAACATGAAATGCTGATGAACCATGCCGAGCCCGAGCCTTATGGCGTCTCCGGGACCGTTGATCGCGCGAGGCTGGCCGTCGATGAGGATCTCTCCTTCATCGGCCTGATAGAAGCCATAGAGGATATTCATCCCGGTCGATTTGCCTGCGCCGTTTTCGCCGATGATGGCGTGGATCGACCTGTCGGGAATTGCCAGGCTGATGTGATCATTGGCGACCACTTCGCCGAAGCGCTTGGTGATGCCGCGCATCTCAACTGCGTAGTTTGTTTTTGCGCTCATCTTGGTTTCAACAGGATCAGATTGAACGAAGCGGCGTTATGATAATTGATCGCGGATTGGTTGGAAAGCGAACGACGGCCAGGTAGTGCAGGCTTCCCAGGTACAGACCAGGCAAAGGGAACCGCTGACATTCGCAGACTGCGTTTCGCTGATCTTGCGCAGATCAACGTACTGAAGGCGGCGCAAATCGACGTTCGCCTGTGTCGATTATCCAAACTCGAACACTACCGGCAGCGGAGACCACAAGAGCAAAGGAGCCGGCGAGTGAGACCCTACCGGCTCCTTTGCATTTTAGGTTCCATTAACTAAGGTTCAGGGTTTGATCACTCTTGCCGACAACACCAGAATCACGCCGCGATCCTTCAGGCTTGATGTTCCAACGACGACCTTTTCGCCATCGCGAACAGTCAGGCCGGTCTCGATGCGCGCCGTACCAAGGCTAGGGCTCGCAAAAGTGAAGGACATATCCGGGATTTGTACGGTGGATGCTCCAGCGGAGTTGGTGGTAACCGAAGCCGCGGGGCTGCCGGACCCGAAGAATCGGTAGTTGTACTCCGCGCGTTCTTCCTTGTCGGTGACTGCGATCTTCAGGCCTACGGCGCCGTTACCTTCTATGCTGCGAGTGCCGGCCCGGCTTCGCTGCACAATCGCCGTGAGTGAATGGTAGCTCTTGAAGTTGAGAGTCGAACGCAACTGCGCGACGACGTCCTTTAGAGATGCCGGTAAATCATCCGGCGCCCCCTCTGCGTTAGAAGCGATGAGAACGTGCATAAGGATTTCAATATCCGGCACCGGTGGCTGCGGTGTATCAAGCCGTTTCAGTGCTTCTTCGATCGCGGCGATGTTCTCGGGAAAATCCCGCACGGTCAGAGTCTTGAACTCGTCGCTCCACGAAATAGTCGCGCCCTTAAAGCCGCTTCCAAGAGTACGGAGCGCCTCCCACAACACGCGAGGGTCGCGATGCTTCACGTCGAAGACCTTTCCTTTGAAGCCGCTGAAGTCCACATAGTCTGGAGCCCTGGACGCTGTCGCCTGAGGGGCGGAAGTCTGAGCCGGCTGAGCTTGTTGGCTGAAAGCTGCGGGGACAAGTGACAACGCGATGCCGATCGCCACTGCTGTTCTTGCTTCTAACGAAAACATAAAGACCTCCTAGTCTGTTGCTGGTTTATTTTGAGTTGAATCGGTTTCTTTCGGCGCGAACCAGATTATGCGAATGTTCGGATCGCTGGTTTGAATCTCGATTCGAAGCATCTCGCGCGAATCAAGTGTGGCGTCGGGAATCAATTGCTTATCTGGATTCTCTGGATCAGACGACTTGTTAACTCCCGACAAAAGCGACGCCTCAACGGTTCGCCGGGACACTACGGCGCGAACGTGCGAGCGATGGTCTTTGACGAAACTGGCTCCTGGAGCCGGTTTCGTGGTAAGCGTCAAATCCGGCCTGGAGGGACCGTCCTTATCATCAGTCTGTGTTTGGTTGGCGAGAACCTGGCCGGCACGGCGGTGCTGCACCTTTGTCTGGTAAAGATAAAGCACGAGGACTCCACAGATGATCGTCAACGCAGCGCCCAGTGCGAGCACCTGTCTTCGATTCCACTGCTGCCTCCAGGATCCCAAAAGAGATCCGAGGAACGACGGCCTTGTGATTGAAACGCCCGCCAGCACGTCACGCCTGAAGTCCGTCAGGAACGCCTCGTCGAACACGGGCTCCTCGGAGGATCGCAGCCAGGTCTGACTCTCTCGGAACTCGTCAGCCAGCCAGTTACAGCGGCCGCACCACTCCAGATGTGACGCGATAACTTCGCTCGAGCGTCGCTCGAGATCGCCTTCGACATAAAGCGGAATCAGTTTTTCAACGCGCCTGCAGTTCATTTCTTCATCCTCACTTCATCATGCATTGGGGGGCCGTACTCCCGTAAGAGCGCGGTCTCTGAACTTCTTGATCTTTGCGCGAGCCGAGCTTATGTGAGACCTCACCGTTGTCTGAGTCGACCCCAGAACTCGCGCTACCTCTTCTGTAGTCAATCCTTCCAAATCTCGCAGCACGATTGCGGCTCTTTCCTTTTTAGAGAGCGTGTCGAGCGCTTGAGCGATCATCGCTCGTTGCTGCGACCGGATCGCCGCGGCCTCAACGTCTTCACTGCTTACCTGCGCATCGAGGTTGCCAAGCTCGTGTTCCATTTCAAACGAAGTGAATTGATCCGGTCTACCGCGCTTTCGCATTTGGTCGCGGCATACGTTAATGATGATTCGATACAGCCACGCAGCGAAGTCCTGATCGACGCGAAAGCCGCCGAGGTATTTGTACAACCGCAGGAAAACCTCCTGTGCGGCATCGCGAGCGTCTTCGCGATTGCCAAGCATTCTCCATGCTGTCGAGATCACTTTGCGCTGATAACAATCGATTATCTGCTCGAACGCGGCCTGGTCGCCCGCGCTTGCGCGCTCGATCATAGAAGCGACTGACGATGCTGCTGTCCTCGCAGAGCTGTCGGGCAACCCCAGGCTGTCAGTCATCAGGGCTATTTCAGCAACCTCACCCGGCATTCGTCTTTTATCCTCGCTCCTGTTTAGTTCTACTCGTGGTGCGGAGAAACCGTTGAGATATTTCTTTGATTCGCAGGTTTAAACGCGTGGAAGTGGGCTGGGTTCAGGATTGCCTTGGCGGCTTTGCGGTTCTTTGCGTCTTTGCGCTGTGAATGTTTCCAATAGGCGTAACGTGGTTTCGCGCAAAGACGGAAAGAACCGCAAAGACGCAACGTAGCTATTTGGAAGAATTCAGGTACTCACGCTCGATGGCGTTAATTTTTTCGACACGGTGGCGATGTCGTTCTTCGGTCAGCTCTGTTGTCAGCCACGCGCTGACGATTTTGCGCATCAAGTCCGGCGAGATCTTGCCGCCAAGCGTCAGCACGTTCGCGCCGTTGTGCTCGCGGCTGTTTCTGGCTGAAGCTTCGTCGTAGCACATCGCTGCTCGCACGCCCGGAACTTTGTTGGCAACCATGCAGGAGCCGATACCGGCTCCGTCGATTACTATTCCAAGTTTGCACGTTTGGCTTGCAACAGCGCGTGCGACCAGATGCGCGTAGTCGGGATAGTCTACGGCTTCGGTCGAATGCGTCCCGAAGTCCTGAAAGTCGTGACCCATATCGGCGAGCACACGCTTAACACTTTCCTTCAACTCGTAGCCGCCGTGATCTGCGCCAAGAGCAATCTTCAGTTTGCGAGCCGCCGACTTCCGGCGCACTCGCTCGATCTCAATGCCCCGTTCGCGCGCGAGGTCCTGGGCGAGTGGCGTGAGAATCGAGTCTTCATCGATTCTCAGGGTATCACCGGCCGCGGCCGCACGAAGATCGAGCTCGGTGATGACCTGCTTGCCTCGTTCATCAATAGTGCTCATTGCACGCCGATTCTAGTAGGCGCTCGCTAGACAATCAACAGCAGTAAGAAATGTGGGGCGGCCTCCGTGGGGGCCCCATTGTGTGGACAGGAATCTGGGTCGGCCACAGAGTAACCATGCTCATATTGACGAGCCGATAACATGAAGAAACCGCTGGCATGCTGTCGGAGGACGGGTTCCCCCGAGCAGCGACCGGTTTCGTCGCTCCGCTAACGGGGCTTTGGTCTTTATGCGAGTCGAATCGGATGGCGGTATCCAGGTCGTGAGGTTACGTCAGCTTTGCGAGCTTTGCGGTCCTTTGCGAGCATTGCGTTAACGTATCTCTGTTTCTCGAGCGGATTCCTTTTGCGCTAAGCTCGCAAAGGACCGCAAAGCTAGCAAAGAAGCTCATGAGCCCCGTGGCTTGAAAGGGAACGAATTAGACCTTCTTCTTTTTGCTCCTCGTCTGAGCGATTGTGTTCGGGTGGTTTCTCAGGAGGGCCGCCCTACATGCGGGAGTTACTTCAGAGCTTTCTTCAGGAAGCGACCAGTGTGTGATCTCGCACACTCCACGATTGCGTTCGGTGGGCCGACTGCAACGACGTTACCGCCCTCGTCGCCGCCTTCGGGACCAAGATCGATGATCCAATCGGCGCTCTTAATCACATCAAGGTTGTGTTCGATGATAACGATCGAGCCTCCCGCGTCGATCAGTTGTCTGAACGCCGCAAGCAGCTTGTTAATGTCGTCAAAGTGCAGCCCGGTCGTCGGTTCGTCAAAGATGTAAAGAGTGCGCTCGCTGGTGCGTCGCGACAGAAACGAAGCCAGCTTGACGCGCTGCGCCTCGCCGCCTGACAGCGTAGTCGCGGATTGGCCGAGCCTCAAATAACCAAGTCCAACGTCATCCATCACACGCAACTTCGACGCTATCCTGTTAACGTTGGAGAAGAACAAAAGCGCTTCGCGAACAGTCATATTCAACACATCGTGGATTGAACGGCCCTTGTACTTGACATCGAGAAGCGCCTGCTTGAAGCGCATGCCCTTGCACTCCTCGCATATCAACTCGACGTCGGCGAGAAACTGCATTTCCTTTATCTCGACGCCGTTGCCTTCGCAGCGTTCGCAGCGACCGCCAGGCACATTGAAGCTGAAGTGTGATGAATCAAACCCGTGCGTCTGCGCTTCGCGGGTTGAGGCAAACAGGTCGCGAATCGCGTCGTAGACCTTGATGTAGGTGACCGGGTTCGAGCGAGGCGTCCGGCCGATTGGAGACTGATCGACCAGCACTACGTCGTCAAGGAATTGAGCTCCGTCGATTTTCCTGACTGAGCCAACTGGGCCAGTCCACTCTCCTCGCTGTTTCTTGATGCCTGCGAAGATTATATCGTGCACGAGCGTCGACTTGCCCGAACCCGAAACGCCGCTGATGCAAACCATCATCCCCAGTGGAATGTCGACGTCTATGCTCTTCAGGTTGTGCTCGCTCGCGCCGCGAATCTCGAGCGCGCGAGGACCGATCAGTCTTCGATTCTTTGGCGCCTTGATCTCGAGCTCGCCGCGCAGATACTTCGCCGTGAGCGATAGCCCGCGCCGGATCATCTCATCGGCGGTGCCCTGAAAGACCACTTCGCCGCCCAGTTCACCTGCGCCTGGACCGATGTCGATGACTTTATCTGACGACATCATCATTTCGGGTTCGTGCTCGACTACGAGCACTGTGTTACCGATATCCCGAAGATTCTTCAGGATGCGGATCAGCTTAGCGTTGTCGCGCGGGTGCAAGCCGATTGACGGCTCGTCGAGAACGTACAACGCGCCGACCAGCGAAGCCCCGAGATTCGTCGCAAGCTGAATGCGCTGGGCTTCGCCACCTGACAACGTCGAAGCTAATCGATCGAGCGTCAGGTACTGGAGCCCGACGTCGATAAGAAACTTCAGCCGGCTTTGCACTTCGTGAAGCAGGCGGCTTGCGATTTCGGTTTCCGAGGGGCTCAACGTCAAGGTATTGAAAAACTCAGCCGCATCGGCGGCGCTCATAGCGCAAACTTCGGGCAGCGTCTTGCCGCCTACTCTAACGAGACGCGCTTCGAGTCGCAGCCTCGAGCCCCCGCAGTCCGGACACAGCGTGTAACCGCGATACTTCGAGAGAAAAACGCGCACGTGAAGCTTGTACTTCTTGGTTTCGAGCCAATCGAAGAACCCAATCACTCCGTCGAAACCATTGCTGCCCTGCACAATCGTTTTGTTTTGCTCGCGAGTCAACTGGCGGAAGGGAACCGTCGTCGGAATGCCTGCCTGTTTACAGAACCGAAGCAGTTCCTTTTGCGCCCACTCATATTGCGGCTTCATCCACGGCTCGATCGCGCCCTTAACGAGCGACAGCTCTCGATTAGGGATAACGAGATTCAAGTCGAGCCCGATCGTGTTGCCGAAGCCCTGACAGGTCGGACACGCGCCGAACGGATTGTTGAAGCTGAACAATCGCGGTTCCGGCGCGGCGTATTTGATCGCGCAGCGCTTGCACTCGAAGCCTTCCGAAAACACAAAACGCGAGCGCGGCTCTTGCACGGTTTCTACGATCGCCTGGCCGTGGCCTTCCTGATAACAGACCTCGAGCGAATCAACCAATCTAGCCCGAGCCTCCGCATCGACCGCGAGCCTGTCGACGAGCACGAAAGTATTATCAAAGTCGCTGTCGGTGTAGCTGTCGGGTGTCGCGAGCTCGATCGTGCGGCCTTCCTTGTAGAGCCTGGTGAAGCCTCGCTGCATCAGGCTCATCAAGTGCGCGTTGATGCGAGTGCGTTCGCTGATCTTGGTTGCGCGCGCGCTTCGCTTGTTCTGTTTGCCTCCGCCGTTCGAGCCTGCGGAGTGCTCATCCGTTCCCGCCGCCGCCGGGAACAACACATAGAAGCGGGTGCCTTGTGGAAGTTTCAATACTTCATCGGCGGCCGATTCCGGCGTATCGCGTTTGACTGCCTCGCCGCAGTTTGCGCAATAAGTTCTGCCGATGCGCGCAAACAACAGCCTGAGGTAATCGAATATTTCAGTTTGAGTAGCAACCGTCGAGCGAGGATTGCGAGTCGCGTTCTTTTGCCTAATGGAAATAGGCGGGCAGATGCCGAGGATCTCATCGACGTCGGGCTTATCCATTCTCTCGAGAAACTGTCGAGCATAAGCTGAGAGGCTCTCGACGTAGCGTCTTTGTCCCTCAGCGTAGATCGTATCGAAAGCGAGACTGGATTTACCTGAACCGCTTACGCCGGTGATCACTGTCAGTTTGTCTAAAGGAATATCGACGCTGATGTTTTTGAGGTTGTGGACTCTTGCGCCCCGAACGCTGATGACTTCTTCCGGCATTGATCCCCGCTCAGCCATTGACAGTGCTTCTCGTGCTCGCATGTGAGCCCTGAGGCTCCCATGCGAATCCTAAAGTCTATCATCCGGGAATAGAGAGGATCAATTCGCTCATGGATTACCATCGCGCGACAACGAAGGCGACGAGCTTGCGGAACAGCTGCGTTAGTTCACGCAGGTTGAGTCGCAGCCCCGTATGAGCGACCTGTCTATAGCTCGCGATTGGGCAATGTTCGAGGGCTCCTTTAGGAGCTACCTGTTCATTCGAAGCGCGTCGTAGGGGAAGAGGTGAGTCCTAAAGGAGCCTGTTGTTGGTTAGCTTCGGCGGTACTATAGACAGGCAATCCCTACGGGATTGGCAACGTCGAGTGCGAATGTTACTAACCTGAACTCTACTCCGCGGGTTGTTCCTGCGGAGTTGGGGTGCTTGTAGTTGATGCAGGTGCCTGCTGAGGCAATCGGAAGTAACCAAACACCGTAATCACGAACAGCAACGCGGCGCTGGCGAAGAACAGGTTTCGAATGCCGAGCGTTTGCGCGAGTGAGCCGGATATCACAAGCCCCACCAATTGTGCGATTGATAACACCGCCATGAAGCTGGCGCTGACGCGGCCGATCATTTCAATCGGCGTCAGGCCCTGCATTAGCGTTTGCGCCGCTACGATCACGAAGATCACACCGATGCCCAGTCCCAGCATGCCGACGGAGGCCGCGGCGATCGTCTTGAAGGCCGCGAGCACCACTACGAATGAGCCCATCGTGAACAACCCCCAGAGCGCGAGATGAGTTTTGGAGACTTCTTTGGCGAAGCGGCTGATTGCAAGCGTGCCGACAATCATTCCCACGCCGATCATTGAGTTTATGATGCCGAACGCCAGCACGGTAGCTTGCAATTCATCGCGCACGTAGACCGCGATCAAGGGTCCAAAACAGGAGACCGCAAACATCCCGGCGGCCATCGCCAGAATCACGAATGAGATTGTCGGATGCGTGAAGATGAACTTCACTCCGGCGAACAGATCGTCAAGGACGACTTTCACCGGATGACTGTCTTTCGACGGCACAACCGGCTCGCGGGCGATCACCAGGGTTGCGATCATAGACGCCGAGAAAGCGAACGTGATGCTGTCGAGATAGTAGCAAGAGCTGGCCCCGAACCCACCTACAATCGCGCCGGCAAGCGCCGGGCTGATGATGCGCATAACCTGGAACGCCTGCTGAACGAGGGCGTTTGCGGCGAGCAGCCCTTCCTTCGGAACAATAGTTCGCAACGTGACCGACTGCGCGGGCACGAAGAATGTAGAAACCGTGCTAAGCAAAAAGAGAATCGCGTAGATCTGCCAGACATTACCCGCAAAAACCAGCGCGAGGCAAAGCACACCGCGAATCAAGTCGCTGGCTATCATCGTGCGCTTCACGTTCCAGCGATCGACGAAGACTCCTGCAACCGGGCCAACAATCGCAAAGGGAATCATGAATGAGACGGTGATCAATGTGACTTGTCCCGCCGAAGCGTGCAGGTTGAAAGATACGTAGCTGATCACCGCAAAGATCGCCAGAAAATCTCCGAAGACGCTGACGACCTGCGCGGCCCAGAGCCTGCGGACCGGTTTCAACTTGAAGACTTCGCGAATGGTCAGTTGGGTAAGTTGAGGTGCGCTTGCCGACATATTACTTGCTCCGTTGCGAGCCGAGGTGTAGCTCCGAAAACGGGTGCCGTAGCTTGTACGGACTTGCTTCGGTTGCCGTTCCAAAATATGACGAGCGTACGGCATTTGATCAAGCCCCGCTTCGGGTGATCCCTGTGTCTGCGCCATTCTCTGCGCCTCGGCGGCCTCCGCGGTTAAGTCCGAGCACTGATCAGAAAAACCGCCGAGGACGCGGGGGACGCGGGGAACTGCACATCAACCCGTCATTACCCTTGCTTGACATGCGTAAAAGCCGAAACCTATACTCGGCACAGTTGATGATTGAAAACGATGGTCACGCAATTGAATCGACGATGATTCAAACTGCTGAATGAGCGACGAGGCTCGCGACCGTTTGAAGAGGAGAGACCGCTTGGCTAAGACGATCCAGGGGCGACTCAGCGCGGAAGGCTTGCGAGTAGCCATTGTTGCAAGCCGCTGGAATGATTTCATCGTCAGCCGGTTGATTAGCGGAGCTACTGATGCGCTCGAGAGATTGGGCGCTTCCAGTGACGCGATCACCATCATCCGGGTCCCGGGCTCCTTCGAGTTGCCGATTGCGGCCAAGCGCGCGGCTGTCAGCGACGAATACGATGCGGTGATTTGCCTCGGCGTGGTAATTCGCGGCGAGACTTCCCACAACGAATATATCGCGGCAGAAGTAATAAAAGGCGTAGCGCAGGTTTCCCTCGAAACAAACCTCCCCATTACTCTCGGAGTCGTTACTGCGGACAATCTCGAACAGGCGATCGATCGCGCAGGCGCCAAGTCAGGCAACAAGGGATTTGACGCGGCGATGACCGCGGTCGAGCTTGTGAACTTGTTTCGCGAATTCTAGTTGGACGCTTTATTCTAGCAGCAGGTTTTTGATTATGGGTGCCAGGCGTAAGGCGCGCATTTGTGCCTTACAAATGCTCTTTCAATACGATATCGCGCGACCCGGGGTCGATGAGTTGACGAGCACCTACTGGGAAGCGTTCGGCGACGATATGGGAAACGTTCCTCGCGAGTTCTCCGACAACCTCGCACAGGGCGCGATATCTCACATCGACGAAATCGATGCGCTCATAAAACGACGCGCTGAGAACTGGCGCATTCAACGAATGGCAGTCGTGGACAGGAACATTCTGCGGCTCGCGATATACGAGTTCCTCTATCAGGACGACACACCAAAGACCGTCGTCATCAACGAAGCCCTCGAGATAGCCAGACGCTTTTCAACTTTCGAAGCGACTCAGTTCATAAACGGCATACTTGATGCGATCAAGCGAGATCTGGAAGGAAATCAATCAGTCTCGGCGACTAATGCTCAGCAGTGAAGAGCAGGGAATTGCAAATTGCAAATTGAAAAAAGCAAATCATGCCTCTTCGGCATCTTAATTTGAAATTTTCAATTTGCATTCTGCAATTTACAACTCTTTAATTCTGGTTTTCGCCGCGCCGATTTCCGGCGGTGTCTTAGTTTGAATGTACCGTAGACTGTCCAGGCTGCGGCGCTTTAGCGAATCTAGTTACAACCGGGTCATCCGCAGACTGGACAGTCTACGGTACATTCAAACTAAGACGACGCACCGATTTCCGCTTCGGTTTCACGAGCCGCACCCCGCGCTGTATAATACAGAGGCATTTGTAGGATACGGATTGCGCAGCAGGCATTGCTCTTCACATCCGCAATCTGAAATTTGCACTTCCTTCTTCTTGTCTATGATCGACGACAAGGCGCTCTTGAGTGAATATCTCTCCGAGTCTGAGGAGCTTTTGGATTCGCTCCTGGCCGACCTCGACGCGCTTGCCTCTTCCGCTGGGACTCCCGACACCAATCGTATCAATCGAGCTTTCAGAACGGTTCATTCGCTGAAGGGCCTGTCGGGAATGATGGGGCTGGCAGAGGTGCAATCCCTTGCACATGAGTTTGAGGACATCCTCGACGATCTGCGGCTGGGTCTTCTGGAGTTGAATGATCGGACGAGCGCATCACTGCAGGAAGCGGGGGCGGGACTCGCCGCGTTGGTCGGTGGAGCGGCGCGCGGAACCGCAAGCGATGAAGACTTTGACCGGTTTAGGCAGCTGCTGGCCGCGGTCTCAGTCAAGAATCGCGAGCGAACAAGAAAAGTTGAGAGTGGGGTTGACTCGCTCAACTTGACCGCTCGCGAACGCGCGCTGCTGACCGAATACGAAGAGCATCGGATCAACGAGAACGTTCGAGCAGGCCGATCGTTCTACGCGATCAACGTCACATTTGAAATTGGCAAACTTGATTCCCTGTATCGCGCGCTTTCGGCGAAGCTGGAAGCGGCCGGCGAGCTGATAACTACCTTGCCCAGGAAAACCAGCGACCCCGCTCTTATCGGTTTCAGGCTTGTGTTCGCCGCCGGGCTCAAGGAAGGGGAAGTCAAAAACCTTGTCGAGCCCTTCGGCGCTCGGGTCGCGCGGCTCGAACGCTCGCCATGGCGCAAAGCCGGCGACGCGCTAAGAGCAGCCGGACGGAGGGTGCCCGGGTTAGGCCCGAAAGAAACACAGTCCGACGTTACTGCCGTTCTTCCCCCAAGCTTTGCGCAGGAATCATTACAACCCCTTTCGCCCAGCGTTCGGGTTGAGATGTCGCAAATCGACGAGCTCTCGGGTTTGGCTCACGAGCTTTCGATCGGGATGGAAGGGCTCCGGTCAATGGCCGAAAGGTTTTTGGCTGCCGCGAACCTCGGTGCGCGCGAACGCTCGGACTTGATGTTCAGCGCCAGACGAATGAAGCGCGAGTTCCTCGAACTTGAGGAACGAGTGGTGGAGCTGCGAATGGTCTCGCTTGCGCAGACCTTCACGCGAGCGGCGCGCCTCGCGGGGAGGCTCGCTCGCGAGTTGGGTAAATCGGTGACTGTCGAAGTGGTCGGGCGCGAGACTCAATTGGACAAAGTGATAGTAGATCGAGTCGCCGACTCGATCTATCACATTTTGCGCAATGCGGTGGACCACGGTGTCGAGCACCCTGACGCACGGCGGCTGGCCGGCAAGAACGCGCGAGGCAAAATAAGACTCGAGGCTCGCCTCGAAGGCACTCGCGCTTTGATCTCAATCACAGACGACGGAGCGGGAATCGATCAAGCGGACGTCCTGGACCGCGCAGTCAACGCGGGCTTAATCAACTCCAGCGAAATCCTGAGTGAAGAGGAGACTTTGCGGCTGATTCTGCGGCCGGGGTTCTCGACCGCCGATGAGGTGTCAGCAGTCTCGGGTCGAGGCGTCGGGCTCGACGCGGTAGAGCGAACCATCCACGAGCTCGGCGGTGAGATCAACATCTCCTCCGAAAAAGGGAAGTCGACCACGTTTGAGCTTTCAGTTCCCACGACTCTCGTCTTGATTGCGGCTTTCATGGTGCGAGCAAGTGGCTGGCGATACGCGATCAATGTCTCACAAATTATTGAGTTGTTGTATGTACCGCCCGGAGAAATATATGGCCGCGATGGAAAGCGAAACGTGTTGTGGCGCGGCGAAACTATCCCTCTTGTTGAGCTGGGATACTTGCTCGGGTTGGGGGGCGCGCGCCAGTTGCATCAGGTGGCCGGGAGCAAGAACGGCGCTGCGTCTGAAGGCACCGGATCGACCGGAGTGCCGGTGCTTGTAACTTCGGCGGCCGATCGAAACGTGGCTGTTGCCGTCGAGCACTTCGACGAGCAGCGGGAGATCATAGTCAAGTCGCTGGGCACGATTGGCCGAAAGCTGAAGGGCGTCGCCGGCGCGGTCGATCTGGAAGGTGGAGACGTCGCTCTCGTGCTCGATATGCCGAGCCTGCTCCTTCTTCGTAGTATGCGGCTGTGAGAGCGAGATAACCAAAACACTATGGCTGAGCGCAACAAATCAATCGCACGAGCGCGCATCTCGATTCCCTCGATTCCTCTGGAGCTCGGCTCGCCGGGGACCGACGACGAGAAGACCGAACACGTGTCGGTGTTGATGTTTGAAGTCGGCGGCGCTTCTTACGCAATCGGTGTCGAGAATACTGAAGGCGTGGTGGATTGTCCTCGAATTACTCCGCTTCCGCGTCCGCCCGATGGAGTCGCGGGGCTCGCGAGCGTGCACGGGAGAATGACGGTGGTTATGAATCTTGGCTTGAGCGTGGGCGAGGAACAACCCAAGCAGCGTTTGATTCTTGTGAAGGGCAACGCGCAATTGGGCTTATTGGCCGATCGCGTTGACGGCGTTCGCGCTTTGGAGCCCAATAAGGTTCGTCCCGTCGCGCACGGCAGATCCCGGCTTACATCGGAGCGCGCGAAGTTCGATTGGCCGGCAAGCAGCTACTTCAAGAGCGGAAGAATTCGGGTTCCGATCATCGACGTCGAACGGTTATCGCAGGGATGATCAGTAGTCGACCCGGATGCGAGGCCACGATTACCAACAGATAATTCCTACCAGGGTTCTCAAAGACCTCGCAGCCATTTGCCGTAATCCGAAACGAACTGATTATTGCGAGCCCTGAGCGTTTCTAGTTCGTTATCAACCGTGCCTGAATCGTTCGGGGCTGTCTGCGCAAATTCATTGAGGATGCGCTTATGCTCGTTTAACAGGTCGAGCAGACGCGTGCGATATTGTTCTGCGGAAGAGTTAAGTGAAGGCGCGGAATTTACGAAGCGGATTCCTTGTTCAACCGCATCCATCGCCGGCTTAACATCGCCCGATTTGTGCGGTGCGTGAAGTAACGCCCGCAGGAGTCCCATCGACTCGAGCAATGATCGATGGGCCTCTCTCATGTTGTTTGAATAGGCCTCGCTGCCAGCGCCCGGCCGCGACATCAGATTCGACAAGCTCAGGCGCGGGCCGTCGTAATTGCGAAACGCATCCACGAATGAAATCAAAATCACCGTGAGACAGATCGCCTGCAATGTTCGCCACACCGCGGGCGTTATTCGTTCGTTCGGCCTCATATAGGGAATGACCAGGGCCAGCGCGATGCCCGACAGCAGGCCTCCGATGTGCGCGGAGTTATCGACTATTCGAATCGAGAAACCGAAGATCAAATTGATGAAGATGACCGGAATGACGCGTCGTTTGATGTCCCGGCTAAGGAACTCCGGGATCTCTTTTCGATACCTGAATGCAAACGCGGCCATTACACCGAACAAGCCGAATATGGAGCCCGACGCTCCCGCCGAAGTCGCTTGAGGATTGAATGCGAAGCTTGCGACTGAACCGACGATACCAGTCGCGAGATAGAGGATCACAAACCGCGCCGAACCGTAGATGCGTTCGATCTCCTGCCCGATAATCCAAAGAGCATAGTTGTTCAGCAGCAGGTGGATGATGCCTATGTGAATGAAGATCGATGTAATCAGCCGCCAATACTGGTGTTGCTCGGCTATCAGGGTGTTTTGTTTCGCTCCGAATCCCAACAATACCATCGGGTCGACCGAGGCCACTGCAAATCCGCCGGCGAGGCACATCAACACGAAGACCCCGACATTGACGCCGATGAAGATCATCGTGAAGGGATTCGAACGGGTGAAGAGCGTCTGCAAGAAGCGCTGTTCCGAAGCGGCTTTGTGTTGATCGGCGACTGCGTCAATTGCACCGGCTCCGCAATGTACGCACGTGGAGTTCTCGATAGGAGTCTCTTTGCCGCAAGCACTGCATTGTCTGAACTGAGGTTGCGCGTCGATCGGTTTCCAGGTCATCGGTGAGAAGTGTACCACCTGATGCGCGACTGTGGAGTGGCGAGAAGCGACATCGTTTGCGGATGTCGGCGGAGTATTGATGAGAGCGACTAGAAGCGCGCGAGCTTGCCCGACGTGCGGAGGATGATCCAGAAGTTGAGGCCATTACTGCAAGCACCTTCCGGCTGAGTATTGGCGCCAGTAGAAAAATGAGCCGAGCGGTGACAGGTCGGTGGGCTTCCACCGACACGCTATCTGAGAAGTTTGTAACCAGAACACGCTCTCCATCAAATGCTGTGGTGTCCGGAAGACTCAGCCCGTTGCCGGTAAGCGTCGCCAGAACGAACCGCGTTTGGAGATGATTGCCACGGAATCTTTGACGCGCACTAGCTGGCGATGAGGGTCGCGACTAAGTCAGAAGCGCGCGAGCTTGCCCGCGTCGTAAAATGCAACCCAGAAGTTGATCCCGTCGCTGCACGCACCGAGCGGATAAGTTCCGTTTCCGGTGCTGAAGTTGCCGAGCGGGACCAGGTCAGTTGCCCTCCACAAAGACACTCGCTCGCCGGTGCTGGTGACAAGAATACGCTCGCCGTCAAATGCCGCTGCGTACGGGAAGTCCAATCCATTTCCGGTTAGAGTCGCAAGCACAAATGGAGTCATCAGAGGATCGCCCTGAGCATCTTTAACTCGCACAACCGTCACGTCGCTTGAAATGCTGTTGTTGGGAACCCAAATGTTTATTCCATCAAACACAGGCTCCCGTGGGTTGAATCCCACAGTGACGGAAAAAAGGACATTGCCAGAGGAGTCGAGCTTCTTGAGAGAATTGTCACCTATATGTGTTACCCAGATGTTTGATCCATCAAAGAGGATTCCTTGGAGAGGCACCGCCGAGCCAACGTCTTTCGTGACGACGCAAGGTGGAAAGCACAACCCACCAAAGCTCACAATGTATACTGCGCCGCCAGTGGTACTAGCCCATATTTGATTGCCATCGAAGGCCAGTTCCAAAACGGCGTCGGTTCCGAGGTTGACGACGAACGTGGCCGCGCCCCCGGTTTGCGCTGGATCTATGCTGTATAGGTCTTCGGTACCGGATTGGCTATGTCTCGCGGCATAGATCAATCCTCTTGCCACCAGCACGCTGCTACCAAAACCAGGTGCGGTGAAAGTGCTGAGTAACTTGCGATCGCTTGCTCGAACTCTAACGATTGAGCCGTGCTCATTTACAACCCACAAATCCGCGCCGTCCGACGCAACTGCCACCGGATCACTGCCGGTCGGGGTCGTCGGGATGCTACTAGGACCCTGCGGCGTCCACCATTGATTGAGCGCAGCGCGCCGGCTCCCGCGTCTGAGTGACTGATCCATCGTGCGCGTGATGAACGCCGCCATCTGCCCTCGGTCAACAGTCCTGTTAGGATCAAACGTCGTTGGCGTTGTTCCGTTGGTCAGCCCCGAGAAATACGCCTCGGCGATCTGACAGAAGAACGAACTGTTCATTACGTCTGTAAACGGCAGAGTAATTGTCTGACCGCCGCAGGTGCCCGTGTCCGCTCGGAGTCGCGCCGAGAGAATCGTCATCGCTGGGACCAGCATCACCAGCGCGGCGGTTCTGATGAAAAGTCTTCTATTCATGTTCACAGTCGTCCTTTTGCTACCAACACGGGCGACCGATTTCAGAATCGTGCCAGCCTGCCCGGATTAGACTGGTTTGAGACATTGGGAAAAGTGATCCAGAAGTTCAGCCCGTCGCTGCAGACTGCCTGCGGTTGGTCTATGACTCCCGTTGAGAACGAGCCGATAGGAGTCAGGTCTGTAGCCCTCCACAACGAAACCGATCTGCCGTTTTCGTTAGTGACGAGGATGCGCTGCCCATCGAATGGGGCAGCATAAGGTTGATTGAGACCATTGGCGGTTAGTGTCGCCAGCACACTGCCAGTCGAGACCTTCACTACTGTTATCGAGTTAGCGTCGTGGTTTGGCACCCATATGTTCGTACCGTCAAAGGCAGGGAATTTCGGGGATAGGCCTACCGGAACGCTCCGAAGTACGCGGCCGTCGGTTGGATCGAGCTTGTTGATTCTCTCTGAGCCAGCTAGAAGATCGGTGGCCCACATATTGGTTCCGTCAAAGATGATTGCAAACGGTGCCGCGATGGCGTTTGTAAACGTGTTCACGGAGACGCCTAACAAGCCAAAGCTCACGATAGAGAAGCTTCCGTCTTCGTTCGCGGTCCAAACACGAGATCCATCAAACGCCATTTCAAATGGAAACCCTCCCAACGAGCTGGTCACTGTAGAGACCGGTCCTCCCGGCTGAGTCGGATCCAGCTCATAAAGCCCTCCGTGGGGGCCATTAACCTTGAGTACGTATATCCGTCCTCTCGCTACCAACACTCCGATTGCGTAAATGGCTCCAGTCCAGGTATCGAGCAACTTGCCGTCGCTGGCCCTTACTCGTGAGACCGTATTGCTTTGATAATTGGCCACCCACAGGTCCGCGCCATCCGATTTGACTGAATAGGGTTGGACTCCAACAGTGGTTGACGGCAGGCTTATGAGAGGCTGTGGAGTCCACCATTGTTCCAGCGCGGCCCGCCGATTCCCTCGCCTCAAAGCCGAGTCTTGTGTGCGTGTTATGAACGCCGCCATTTGATCTCGAGTCACGTCGAGCGACGGACTGTAGTGTGTTGCATCGGTCCCGTTCGTGAGTCCTGAAAAATATGCTTCAGCGATCTGGCAGAAGAAAGGGCTGGCGGCAACGTCCAAAAACGGAAGAGTGTAGCCCTGGCCGCCGCAGATCCCCGAGTCTGCCCGAATACTGCCCGATGCGAAAGTGAGAATTAGAATAACCGCAGTTAGACCAGCTGCGCGCAAGAATCGTTGCTTCGTCGTGTCCCTCATTTTCATTCTCGCTCCTCAGAAGAACAACAGGCACTTAGCAAAGCGATGTAGAGCAAGCGTACGGCTCTATCGGCTCATCGCAGCGGATTGAACTGCGGGCAACACAACCGTCGTTCTCCCGCTTTCGTTGTCGAACACTTCAAGCGTTGGCACGATGTTGATCTGGTTCCGGTCCGGATCGCCGGGAGGCTCGATCACATGAACCTTGGCGCGAATCTCGGTGCGCGGAGTTGTGCTGACGAGTGAAATCCCGTTTAAGTCGAGAAACACCGCGTGGCCGGGCGTTACGCATTGCGAAGATCGAAGGAGCTCGTTACCCTGACCGTCGAAAAAAGTCATTTCCACCTGCCGGCAAGGTCCCGGTTGAACGTCGCCCGTTTCAGCGACATTGAGGCGCGCAGACTGCTCGTGAGTGATCGCGAGCATACCGAACGCGGGCGGATCGGGTTGCGGATTAAAAGCAGAAACTCTGTGCGGACTGTTGTTTCCGATTGATGAAGCACCAAAAAGGACTATCGCGAGCGCGGCGACGGTCAACATCTCGATCACTGCTCTGTTTGTATTCATGGCTCTCTCCTGTTATTTCAAATGACTCTTTCAGGCGCCGTGAGGGTGGCTGCCAGACGAGTTATTGGGGTACGACGCTCTACGTTTGCTTCGGAGAATTGTTATTGAGCGTCTCGGCTGGGCTCCGTCCCGGCCGCGCGTCAATAGATACAAGAAAGAGTCGAGTGTGGTCGCCACATGAATTGTTAGAAATCTGTAGCAGTGGGCGGTGGTCTGTGGTCAGTGGTCGGTGGTCAGTGGTCGGTGGTCGGTGGTCGGTGGTCGGTCGGCGGTGGTCAGTGGTCGGTGGCCGGTGGCCGGTAGTCCAGTGGGCTTACGTAACCACCGACCATTGACCACTGCCCACTGACCACCGGCCACCGACCACTGACCACCGCCGACCGACCACCGACCACTGACCACTGACCACCGCCCACTGCCCACTACTTGATCAGCTGATTGCGGAGGGCTTTAATGACTGCCTGGGATTTGGAGTGAACTTGCAGTTTCTCGTAGATATGGCGGATGTGAAAGCAAACCGTGTTGAAGCTAATGCCTAGTAGTGCGGCCGCGGTCTTGTAGTTGTGACCTTCGACGAGGAGCTTAAGCAGTCTTAGTTCGTGTGGCGTCAACTGATAGTCGGCGCGCTCGGGCGGTCGAATTTCGCGAAACAATATGACTACTCGGCGCGCGACTTCGGGCGACATGGGGGCGCCGCCGTTGACAGCCTCCTTGATGCTCTCGAGCAATCGCGCGGGCGGTGTCTTCTTCAACAAATAACCACATGCTCCAGCGCACAGCGCATCGAAGATCCGATCGTCGTCGTCGTAGACTGTCAGCATTAACAATGTCAGATGCGGATAGCGTTCTTTGAGCAATCGGACACCTTCGATGCCGCTCATTCCGGGCAACCCTATGTCCGCAAGAACGATGTCGGGAAGCTCGAAGCCGATCTTCTCGAGCGCTTCTTCCATTGTTCGAAAGCTTCCGGTGCAATGAAATCCGGGCGTGCCATCGATCAACATCCAGAAGCCTTCGCGTAAGGAGCGCACATCTTCCACAATGGCCACGCCAATGCTTTCTGGACCGGCAGAACCTTCAGCCGCGTTCGTTATATTGACCTCGGGCATAAGTATTCCCCGGATCTATTGTGAGCTGACGATTACACTACCCTTACCTTCTTGAGAAGTCACCACATGAACATGTGGCGAAGTCGGTCGAAGATACACGTAGCCTCGTTCCTTTCAACCTTTGGAGTAACTTGCAAGCTATCTTCTTATCCAACCTACCCTTCGAAGAGGAGCTTTCAGCCGGACTACCGTTCCCCGACCGTCATTTGAGCTAATATCCAGCGTACCTCCTATACGGCTAGCCCGCTCGCGCATGCTCAACAGACCATTGCCGGTGGCCTCCCGATCGGGAGCAAAGCCCCTGCCGTTGTCGGCCATCTTCAAATCCAGCCACGCATCTTCGATTGAAAAGTCGATCACTGCTTTTGTGCTCGCTGAATGGCGAATCATGTTATTCACGCTCTCTTTGAAGATCAGGAATACTTCGCGGCGCATATCTGCGCCCACTCTCATGTTCTGCCGCGGGTCGGGAGCATTAAAAGTAAATTCAATCTCACGCGCTGTGAAGACATCGCTGGCGAAGCGCCGCATCCTCTGCGTCAGGTCGTTCAGATGGTCCCGCCTCGGATTGATCGCCCACACGATGTCATTCATCGAATCGACAACGTCACGCGAGAGATTTGCAATCATCGAGAGCGGCTCGGACACCGACGGTTCGGTGGCGACCCGACGACGAATCACTTCGCTGAGAACCGATACCTGAGACAAGCTCGATCCGATGTCATCGTGCAAGTCTGTGGCAATGCGCGTACGCACTCGTTCGAGCTCGACTAGCCGCGCAACCCGATAGCGATACAGTGAGTAAGCCGCCAAACCGACTAGCGTTGCGGTCATTGTGATGAACCACCATCGCTGCCAGAAAGGTGGAAGAATGCTGAAGGCAACTACGGCAGGGGATTCACTGGCCAAGCCTTCGGTGGTGACCGCACGCACCATAAAACGATAACCGCCTGGTGCCAGATTGGCGAAGTTGACGCTGCGTTGATTTGAAAGAGGAGTCCATTCCCGGTCCGCGCCTTCGAGCTTATACTGGTAACGGAGCGTCTCGCCCGTTGCGAAGCTGAGGCCAAAGAAGTCCAACTGCAATTGATTCTGATTCGCTTCAAGATCGAAACCAGAGAGACTCGTTTCGCCTAACTCCGATAGAGGTTGCTGAACGCCGGCGATGCGTAGCGCGCCGATCAAAATTGATGGTGGAGGCTCGCGTCGTATGGGTGCCGGGATCAGCCGCGATAGTCCATCAAGTGTGCCAAACCAAAGCGCGCCACTTCGATCCCGAAAAGAAACATTCACATTGTTATTTGCCAGACCATCCGCTGTTGTGTAATGCCTGACGTGGCCGGTCGCCGGATCAAGCTCGTCCACACCCCGGCCGGTTCCGATATATATTCGTCCCCATCGGTCTTCGGTTAAGCACGTAGCGTGATTGGAGGAGAGTCCATCGGCAGTGGTATACGTGACAAATCGCGGGCGGTCAGCGCCGGGCTCATCCAATCGCGCTACGCCTCCTTCGCTTGTCGCTACCCAAAGTCTGCCTTCGCGATCGAGATAGATCGCGTTGATGAAGCCTGCGGGTAGTCCGTCATCAGCCGAGTAAAATGTGAAGCGCCGCTCGCGATAGCGCGTAACGCCTCCAGCATAAAAACCTATCCACAATCCGCCGGAATTGTCTTCGCAGAAGGCCGTTGGCGCAGCCCAGGGTATGCCATCCTTTGGTGAGTATTGATGAAACGTTCCGGTGCTCCGCTCCCACCTATCCAACGTATTGCGCTCCATATCAATCGTGCCGATCCAGAGATCACCGCGCGAGTCCTCAAAGAGCCGGAACAACGAATCGCCGCCGAGTCCGTCGCAAGTAGTGTAGATTGCTTTTGGTTGGGCGCGCGTGAGCCGTTCGAGACTGGCCGGTTTCGGGTAGCGCACAAGCCCCTGAAACGTAGACATCCACCAATCGCCAAGATGGTCCTGAAGCATATTCTGATACCAGCCCCAGCTCGCGATTTGAACGCCCGCCGGGAGCGTAACCTGAGCCGGTATGAATGCTCGGCCATCAAAGCGGTTGATGTGCCCCTGACCGATCACCCCGCTGAACACGCAGATCTCGCCCTCGCGGTCCTCGGAAATTTGAGCGATCCGCAATTCACGGAGACCGTCCGCTTCGGTGTAGGTTGTGAACCCGTTGGTTGCGATCTTCGTTGCCCCATTGGTTCCCGTGCCCATCCACAGGTTGCGGTCGCGATCTTCGCTGAGCGCTGTGACGTCCCTTATGCCATTTGCTGAGGAATAGGTTCTAAACTGTGGTCCGTTCTTCGCGGCTGACGGCAGGAATTCGTTCAGCCCATTCCAGGTGCCTATCCATAATCGCTCATCTGAGGATTGATACATGCAGCTGACGCCGCTAGCCCCCATCCCATCTTTCGTTGTGTATAAACGCGCTACTATTGAGCGTCCAGGTTGGGGATCAGCGACGAGTTGATAGAGACCGGCGCTTGTCCCGAGCCATATCTTCCCCAGGTGATCGCCAAACAGCAGCGCATTGTCTGTCACGGAGATCCCTTCTTGCGCGGCATAACGCTCGACGATTCCATCTGTGCGATGACGATAGAGGCCGCTCGCGCTAAGAATCCATAACCCTCCGCGCTGGTCCGCAACGAGCGAGAACGCGTCTGCGCTGCCATACCTCGTCGGCGATCCCAGGTCAACGGAGTAAGACGCCCACTCACCGTTGCGTTCAGTCATTCGATAGAGGCTGGATTCCGTACCGCACCACAGAGTGCCATCACGATCTTCCGCGAGTGCGTAGGCGATTTGTGAGGCGTGATCGTCTCCCAAACGATGAATGATGAATCTCGGCTGATTGACGGCGGCCAGCGGATTGAACCGGCAAAGCCCTCCGGGAGTCGCTACCCAGTATTCTCCGTTTCGCGTCTCAAGGAAATCATTGACCTGACGGTTGGGCAAGCCCTGGTCCGTCCCGTAGTTCGTAAATTTGTAACCATCGAAACGGGAAAGGCCTTCCGAGGTACAGAACCAGAGAAAACCGCGCGAGTCACGGACGATGCGATTGATATGATCATTCACCAGTCCGTCGGCCGTCGTGTAGACCTTGATTGGCAAGCGCTCGCCCCGAACCGATTGGTTTGCAACAAGCAGAACGATAAGCCATATAGCAATGCAAAGAACGCTCGAAGCTTTGTTCACCTCAGCACAAGGCATAGACACTCACGCTTAGCGAGTCGAAGTTGAAGGTCCATTCTACGTTGCGCTTGCCGGGGCGATCAAACGTAGCATTGTGAACGCATCCGCTGGCAATAGAAAACTCCTCCTCCGGCTCCGCTTTTGGTATGGAGAGATTGGGAGGACTCCTGATATCTTCTCTGTCCTGGCTGTTGTCGAATACTGAACGAGCGAAAGGAATCACTATGGCAAATCCGGGATCCTCGGCGCGTGTGCTAACTCTGCTTCTGGCGTTGAGCGTGATGGCGGCTGGGCAGACACCAGCGACTGCGATCTCAAATGCAAATGAGCGCGCCGCGAGTGATCCGGGGCTTCAGGCGCTCCAGCGCGAGATCGCGCGGCTTGCAAAGGTATCGGGAGGAGTGGTCGGCGTGACCGCTATTCATCTCGAAACAGGTCGACGGGTCTCAATGAATGGGACCGAACGCTTCCCGATGGCCAGCACGTTCAAGATCCCCATCGCAGTTCAACTCCTGACGCGAATCGACAGAGGCGACGCGAAGCTTGATCAGATGATCGATATCAAGCAGAGCGATCTGCACCCCGGAAGCGGCACGCTTGCCGACCTGTTCAACAAAGGCGGCCTCACGTTGTCAGTGCGCAATCTTATGGAACTGATGCTGCTGATAAGCGATAACAGCGCGACTGACGTATTGTTGCGTACAGCCGGGGGCGCTGAGGCGGTGACTGCGCGGATGCGAGCGCTGGGCATTGAAGGGATAAGCGTCAACCGGTCGACAGCGCAGTTGATTTCCGATTGGATTGGCGTCGCGAACCTTCCGCCGGAAGACCAGTGGACTCCGGCGGTGTTCCGGTTAGCGTTCGCAAGCATCAAACCTGAAGACCAGAAGGCGGCGGGAAAAAAGTTCGAGGCGGATCCGCGCGACACCTCGACGCCCGACGGTATGGCCGCTCTGCTCGAGAAGATTTATCACAGAGACATACTTAAGCCCGAGAGCGTGGATTTGCTGCTCGACATAATGCGTCGCTGCCGAACCGGAGAGGCCCGGCTTCGAGGGTTGCTTCCGCAAGGAACCGAGGTCGCGCACAAAACCGGCACGATTGGTGGCTCGACCAACGACGTAGGGATTATTACGCTGCCCGATAACGCCGGGCACGTCGCGATAGCGGTATTCCTGAAGTCATCGCAGAATGACACATCCGCGCGCGAACGGGGCATTGCCGAAATCGCGAGGGCGGTCCACGATTTCTTCCTGTTCCAGACGCGAGCGTCTTAGTGATAGCATAGGGTTATCGAGACCACATCTTCTTGCTCGTTGTGGGCATGATCAGGTTTGCGGGGATTCGACATTCGATCGCGAATATCGAGCTCGCTTGAATCCGTTCCGTCGCCACCGGCGTAAAGTAAGTTTGAAACTATGGACCGATCCAAACCCCGCGCGATGCGGGTTCTCAAATGGCATTATCTGGCTTCTTGATAGTGCGTGCCCGGCTGCTAAATTATCCCGGGCGTTTGGAGTTCAGTGGTGCGGCTATGTAGCCGCTCGTCATTTCATCAAACAGAAGGAGAGTATATGCATATGCGTAAGAATCTGATAGTAGTCGCGATCGCGGCAGCAGTAGCAATAGGATGCATCACGACAGCCTCTGCCGAGGATAAGAAATCCCTGTACAGCAGGCTGGGAGGCAAGAAGGCGATCACCGCTGTTGTCGATGAGTTCGTGAACAACGTTGCAGGAGACGGCCGCATTAACAAGTTCTTTGCCGACACGGCCAAGGATCCGAAGCGGCTTGCGAAGTTCAAAGACAACCTGATCGATCAGATCTGCCAGGCTTCGGGCGGACCTTGCAAGTACAAGGGCAAGGACATGAAAACCGCGCATAAGGGAATGGGCATCAGCAGCGATGACTTCAATGCATTGGTTGAGGACCTGGTCAAGGCTCTGGACAAATTCAACGTTGGCGCGACCGAGAAGAATGAGCTTCTCGGAGCGCTCGGCCCAATGAAGGGCGATATCGTCGAGAAGTAAACCGGCGCCAGAAAACTACACTAGAGGGGTACTTCGCAGCGTTTTGAATTGTTTGCGCTGCGAAGTGCCTTTTTCTTTTCTCACCTGTTTATCGATTCGGGTGACGCGGGAACTTGACGTAGGGCAGTCTCACTCCGCGAACGAAAATCCTGTCCGAGCGAATATCCACCGGGGCTTCGAACCCTGCGCTCCCCATCGACGCAATCAGGTCATCCTGATCAACGCCATCTCCACTGACGCCAATCGCGCCCGCGAACCGGCCATTCTTGAACAGAGGAACGCTACCCGGAAAGATCTGAAGTCCGTTGGGAATATTAGGAATTCCTGTGCAGTCGCCCGGACTAAATACTCCCTGGTTTAGCGCCTTGTTGAGCGCGTTCAGCAGCAGATCAAGCTGAAGCCCGTCGTTGAATGGACTAAAACTTTCAATCGGTACCGAGAAGGGTCCGTGATCGCTGCCGTCAATTCCATCCGGAAAAAACGGTCTGCTCAGAAAGCCTCCCGCCCGATCCGTGAACGCTACTGAACCGTCCAGCTTGAGCCCGTCTTTGGAGGCGGCATCCACATAACTGCCGAACCCCGCGCTGCGCAATCGCGCGCCCGCGACGGCGCTAGTGTAGAACGCGGCGGTGCGGGCCTTCTGTACGCACACATCGAAGCCGAAGATCGGAGCGTCTATCGTGCTGAACACGCCCAGCACCGCGCCGTCGACGTCTACAACGGAGATGTTCACTTCGGCTGCGCTGTTCTCCGGCTGGCGGATCGCCGCACGGGTGATAAACGCTTGCCGCGCGGCTTGAGCGACGATCTGCCGCACGTCGCCTGCACTTAACACCGACCCGGACTTGAAAGGAAAGAACCGGCTATCAACCCGGCCCGGCGGTGCAGAAGAGTCAATGGTCACCGCGCTAAAGGTGGACGGCTGCGCTGCTCTGATTCCCGGGGCTAATCCCGGAATCACGACCACCTGTCCGTGCAGTTGACTAAAAGGCTGAATCGATATTGCGGAGGGCATCGGGGTATTGACGAACGGGAACCTTATGCCGTTGACGATGATCTTGTCGCCTTGAATTCCGGTCGGCGTTTCAAACCCCCGCGTGGCCGCTCGTGCAATCAACTCCTCGACGGGCTGATCGTTGTCGGCCGGATCGGCATCAAGAGTGTAAGCTCCATCACCCTCAACGCCGACACCGCCGACTTCAATTCCGTTCTTGTAAAGAGCGATTCCGCCCGGGTCGGCGGCGAGACCGAGCGGTGACCGCGGGTTGATATCGCTGCAAACAAGAAGCTGAGAAAACTGCACGCCGAATAGCGGGCCACTCGACTGAAAGTCTATTCCGGGCGGAAAGTGTTCCTGCACAATGAAGCTCGCTGTGCGCGATGTGAAGCTGTGTCCCTGGCTGCTTAGAAAAGCTCCGGTCACCGCCTTTGAAATGGCCGCGAACACAGCGGGAACTGCGCGCCCCTCGAGTCCGCCCTTAGGTCCCCTGCCGGGCACCGTCACGACTGTATCGGTGCGCGCGCCGTTCATCGCGAATATTCCAAGAACGTTGCCTTCCTTATCAACTACCGCAACTGTAGCGTTCAGGCCGCTTGCTTCGCCCTGGGCGACGGCCTGCGCAATTACTTGCTTGACGTCGTCTTCGGTCAGCTTGCCGTCGTCGGAAGCGCTAAAAAGCAAATGAACCGTGGCCGATGTTGTGCCATCCGGGTTGCCGACGGTTACGTCTACGCCGCCGCTGAACGCTGAGACGTTGTTCACGAAAAGCTTCGCGCTGCTTTTGACCTTCGCGATAAAGTTAATACTGATCAGACTGTTTGGTGCTTTGAGTGTGACACTTGCTCCGCGCTGAAAGTTCTCGCCTCTGATTATCAGGCGCTCCAGGGTTGCGTCGTAAGAACAAGCTTCAGGATTGATCACTGGAACCGGCCCGGATTGACCGAGCCACGCGAGTGAATGACCGGTGAAGCACAGCAGTGCGATTGCCAATGCTATTCCGGCACCTCTTAGGAAGCCGCTCTTTGCTGCGATTATTTTCTTCCTGAACATTACAGTAGTCGATTCGGAAGGTCGCGAAAGACTAGATAGCTCACTGCGAATTTTCGGCGGCCAGTTTAGTCTATGCCTTTATGGCATGCAAGCGCTGTCTTCCGCGAGCCTCGTGAGTTTAGAGACGAAAAAGGGCTTTGACTAGGGGCGCTTGAAGAGCGGGCGCCGCCTGGGTCCAAGCGGGCGGCTCTCATCGAGGTTTCGCTCGCCTCGTATCTCAATGAAGTTTGTTCCTGCCGCAATCACTGATTGCTGAGAAGCCAGCACCGCGCCTCTGGGACCAAACACAGTCACAAGGATCCGATGTCCTGGTGTGAACCCGCAATCGTGCCAACGACCCTTCGGGCCGGTGCGTCCACTGTGGGCCGAACCATTGTCAGGCTCGGTTGCGGCTACCCTCATTCCCTGTGCAGGCATTCCATCAGGGTCTTTCACGGTGACTACGACGCAGCCGTTCTGACCCGGCGTCGAGGAACGATGCTCGGGTTCAGGGAGCGCGTCTGCCGGAGCAGGTACAACAGTTGGTGTATTCGGCCCGTGAGGTGCCTGCGACGCATTCTTGTTTTCGGCTTTGCTCTGCGCCTTCGCTTCTGCTTTCTTCTCGGCTTCTATGGCGGCCGCGTCTTGTGCCGCCCGCCTGCTCTCCTCGGCGACTCGCTTCTTATCCTCGCTAGCCTGGTTTGATTGTTGATCGTCCTTCGCTTGAGGCTGTTCTTTGGAAGAGGCTTGCTCGGTGGACGGCGCAGAAATACTCGGCGTCTCCGAGGCGACTACGCCCGATTCGACTTGAGTGCGGGTGTGATTCGGTCCTCGCAGAACAAAATAGGCCGCCGCGGCGAGCGCCAACAAGAGAATCACCACAGCGGAGGCGGCTACTTGCCGGCCTCTTCCGGATGGATTCTTTGTGGCAGGAGACGCCATCGGTGAAGACGAGGTCTCGCTCCCGGACGCGAGCGGTAGGGTCACCGTCTTGAGCACGCCGGTATCTTCAGCCGCAACCGACACGAGACTGGTTCCAGTAGCACCCGACGGCGCCGTCGCTCGAAGCTCGTGCGAGCCCGGACTGAGCCTTATGGTTGCGCGTCCGTCTTCACCGGCCTGTCCGACCAGATTCGACCCGACAAACACCGCGCTCCCCGCTGGAAGCCTCTCAACTACGAGCAATGCTGTTCGTGCCTCGTCAGCTCCCTGCAGCTTCAGCGTTTCGAATCCGCCTGCGGCTGTGCTGTCGGCAGCCGGCATCGCGACGGTCGCACGTGCCGGAAGCGCGACCTGCAAATCCGTTTGACGGCCTTCCTCGAGGGCTACGTTGATCCGATATTCGTTGTATCCTTCCTTCAAGACTCGAACGCTGTGCAATCCAGCGGTGAGCCCTTCGATCAGAATCTTGCCTCTCGCGTCCGACGTACCGCGCAGCGCGTCATCGACATACACTTCGGCGGCGCCAGGCGCGGTGTTCAAGAAAAGCCGCGCGCCGTTGACAGGGATCGTCGTGGCGTCCCTGCCTATCCCGCTAAGGCTCTTGAGGTCAGCCAGCATCTCGTCGGCGCTCTGGTATCGATCGTCGACGCGCTTTGCCGTCGCGCGCCTGGCGAGGTGTTCTAACTCGGCGGGAACTCCCAGCGAGGCAAGCGTAGGGAGCGGCGCGGTATGATGAAGATCACGCATCTCGGCCCAATACAGAGCCGGATCGGTGGCCTTGGATTCGAAAGGCACTTTTCCCGCCAGCATCTCGTAAAGGACTATTCCGGCGGAGTAGAGATCCATTCGAGGGTCATCCCCGCCGGCGCCGCTGATGCGCTCGGGCGACATATATGTCGGTGTGCCGAAGCCCTCGCCGGCGAGTGTCAGACTCTCCCCGCCAACCATTCGCGCGATTCCGAAATCGAGCACCTTGATTTTCAGCGAGCTGCCGTCGCCTACCAGAATCACATTGTCGGGTTTGAGGTCGCGATGAATGATTCCGTTGCGATGGGCATAGCTCAGAGCGTCGACTACTTGTGTGAGGACGGTTACTGCGCGATCGGGACGCATCGGCCCGCCGTCGTGTATCTCGTCACTGAGCAGCTTTCCCGAGATAAACTCCATCACAAGGTAATAAGAGCCGTTGTCCTCACCAAAGGTGTACAAACGCGGAAGATTCGGGTGATCGAGCCGTGCCGTCGCGACCGCTTCCTGAAAGAAGCGCTGTTTGATTTGCTGATTGCGTGTGTGCTTCTTGTGGAGCTCTTTGACGGCGACGATGCGCCCGGGTGTATTTGTGTCTTCAGCCTTGAAGACCGAGCCGAAGCCGCCGCTCCCGATGTAATCGGTAATTTGATAAGTTCCAATGCGTCTGCTGCTCATAGTCATCCAAGATAATACTTACGGCGTAGAAAAGTGCGTTTCCGATCGAGGAGAGGCGTTCACTGCCTTGCTTCCACGCGTATTCTCACATAAGCCCCCAACCCAGTCAACACACACACACTTTACCGTTTTTAGACGCCGGCGGGCCGTCAAAGCCTGAGATTAATGCGACTGCCATTGCCCTCTGAACACGTTAGACCTTGTCAACCGGTCTCGACCTGTGCAAAAGTTAGGGGCTCCCAAAAACGCCCGCGTTACACTTCGCCGAAGCAGGCTAAGAAACGAGCCTCCACGGGCAGTTAGTTCATAAGACACAGCGAGGTGCTCCTCACCCCCGACACAGACGCCTACGCAGAAGGAGTCAAATGAGAAGTTCTGCTCAACTGGAACGAAGACGTTTTGAGCGTGCCCCCATCAACGCGCAGGTTGAATTTGAGCTTACCAACAGCAGCAGCGGTCCGTCTCGCGTCAGAAAACACATGGCCAACATTAGCACCGGTGGTTTGTTCATATCTACTGACGAGCCAATTCGCGCAGGAACTCGAATGGTCGTGCGCTTCGAGTTGCCAAGCAATCGACACCGTATCATCGCGGTTTCCCGTGTCAGCTATGTCAAGAAAGGCGTGGGTCTCGGCGTCGAATTCCTGAGTCTGGACGATGAAGACCGCGAAGAGATTGAAGCGCACATCGCTTCCTTGAAATCTATGTCCCGGGTGTCGTGATTTTCCGATTTCAAGGGAAGCCTTGTTCCCCGAATGAGGCACTGTTAGCGTAAAAAATAAACTCTTGTAATGGTTATGGGCGTGTGCAATAATCGGCTCGCTTTTTAGCTTCTGCCCCACATTCAGATAAACCCCCCAATTGACAATCGATCAAATTGCTCCCGAATTAATCGGGACAGTCTCGTCCACAAACTTGAAACAGAAACTCGTATGCAACTCGAAACAGAACATCCTCTTTGTTCCCTGTGTAAGCACGACCTAACAGGCTTCGCAATCGAAGGAGGGTCGGGCGCCGAACTCTGCGGCAGACTTTGTGAGGGATGCCGCGGCCTAATCCAGACCGCTCTTAACCGGACAGAGTCGCGGACAGTTGCGTCCTCAGCGGACCTCCAGCTAAGCGGTTCCGCACCTGCCTATCTTCATGGCGTTCTGGGCGGTGCGCCAACAGTGCTTCGCGCTGAAACATTCTCCTCTGGCTTTTTCGAAGATTTCTCCGTCTTTGCAGGCGACCCTGAGAAGAGTCAATCGATCGAATTCTCAAACCCGGATGACGCATCCTTTGAAATGCGTTTCGGGGAAGAACCGTCCGCAGCGTTTGACCCCCAAGAGAGTGTTTCTGACGCGTCGGGGCTCGAGTCACCAGAACATCAAAAGCATTTCGAGGATGAATTGTCCGCAGCGCTCGACTCGGAAGCGAGTTCTCATCACGCGTCTGTGCTCGAGTCAACCGGACATCACCGCGAGCCTTTTGTCGCGCTCGCGCCATCGAGCGAGACCACCCACTCGGAGTGGAACGACCTTGGCATCTTATCGTCTGATAACGGGCATGCTCGTGAATTGCCTGATGACGTGAATGATTCTGACGAATCCTTCACGGTCGCCCCGGCTGGACGACCGTCGCCCGCTGGTGTGCCCGACGAACTCCAGAGCGCGCAGCCGATCGTCGAGGCTGCTCATCCTGATCCGCGGGAGGACCCGCTTCCTGCGGGGGATTGCTCACACACCGAATGGCCGGTGTTGATGGCGCCACCGAAAGCAAGATCGTTTGCGAAGTTCAAGCGGCCGTTCGCAGTTGCGTTTATTCTCGCTTTGGCCGCTGGGTCTTACTACTTGTTCTATCCGCAAGCCCCTCATGAACAGCCGGGGCCTGCCAACTCTTCTCCTCTCGGCGCTGCACCTGAATCGAGCTCTGTGACTGCGACACAAAAGTCTACCGAACCTGTTCAGCCTGGGCAGGAGCAGGCGGCGTCAACTCCCTCTGATGCGAAGGCGAGTGAGAACGCGCCACAACAAAAACCGATTCACGACTCCGGTTCTGTGAGTGAACCCGGAGCAAGCGCAGCCGGCAACGCGCAGGGACGCTTCGCGCTGCAAGCCGCGGCGTTTCCAACTCAGGATGGGGCGGATGAATTCGCCGAGAAGTTGAAATCTGCGGGCCTGCCGTCGTACGTGATCAGCGCCGATTTGGCGCGGCGCGGCAGATGGTTTCGAGTTCGAGTTGGCAGGTTCAACACCGCCGAAGATGCCAACAGATTTGGCGGTGAAGCGCAGCTACGCGCGAAGGCGGCAGGTGTGTCGCTGCGGTTGATTGTTTCGCAGTACGAGCAGCCCTGAAGAAGCCCGAGGATTCTTCAAACGATGCAGGATTTTCATCCGCAGAATCTCAGGTACGCACGAGTTGTTGAGCGGTACTCGAGGTACATCGAGTCGCCGGTGTTGCGGCTGAAGTTTCTGAAGAATGCGTTGAAGGACGATCAGCCCGACAGCCTGTTGAAGAGAATACCGTTCCTGGGAACGCTGCCGGATCGTGCAATGATTATTATCGAGCTCTCAAAAGTACTGCCGATCGATCAATCGGCGCCGCTGGGCATACGACTAACGGCGGTGTTGTATCGGATCCGCTACGCGCTTTACGCGATGTGTGTAGCGCTTGTGCTCTTTGCGGGCGCAAGCCTCGTGTACGCCGTATCCAAAATCGCCGGCAGCCTGTCAGTCTCGACGGAAGCGAAAAACCTCGAGTCAATTGGTCAACCCGCGGTTGCGGGCTCGAATGGCGGCGAGGCTGTTGCCGCGATCGCTTCAGGAGCGGGCCTGACACTCGACCAGGTGTGGCTCGCGGAAGAGGGCGAAGGGTTCGAGTTTTACAGCAACGGCGCGCGCGTTCTGACTGAGTTCGAAACCACCGCGACCAAACGCACCTTTTACAAGTTTGATCTCGAGCCGCTGGCGTCGTATTCGACTGCCGCCGGCTCCAGCGCGGGGAACCGCGGTCCGCGCGAAACGTTTTCAAACCCGGTTGGGATTGTATATCACGTTTCCGAAAGCGACCTCCTTCCGTTTGCCGATCGCTACAACTCGTCGCTGCAGAATCACTCACGGGCGTTGCTTGAGTACGCGCGCGCGCACCGGTTGTACAACTATGTGATCGATCGGTTCGGACGGACTTACAGAATCGTGCGTGACGAGTTCGAGGCCAATCATGCCGGCAATTCAGTGTGGAGCGACGGCCGCAGTGTTTACGTCAACTTGAGCGCAAGTTTCATCGGAGTTTGTTTCGAAGGCCGCGGAGCCGCAATGGGCGCCGAGGGCATCAATGAAGCTCAAATCTACGCCGCTCGGGTTCTAACTGCCGTTCTGCGATCTAGATACGGAATCGATGATGCCAATTGCGTGACTCATGGACTGGTGAGCGTGAATCCGTCGAATCATCTGATGGGTTACCACACGGATTGGGTTTCGGAGTTTCCCTTCGAAGCGCTGGGCTTGAGCAATAAATACGACACCGAGCTCGCTGCAATTTCGCGGCTCGGATTTGGATATGATCAAGCTTACGTTTCCGCGGCGGGCGGCAAGTGGCCTGGACTGGAAAAAGCCGATGCAAGGCTTAGAGAAACGGCCGAGAAGGATGGGACATCCTTAGAAGAAGAACGTCGCCAATTGGCGCGAGGTTTCCAGCACGCGTACTCGAAACAGCGTGCGCTCGAGAGAGAGCAGTGAAGCGAAGGATGTACCGTAGACTGTCGAGTCTGCGGCCAGTCGTTTCAAAGTCCAATCACCGCAGACTCAACAGTCTGCGGTACATTGACGAGTTCACTTATGAACAAGTCCAACGTGATCGATGAAGCAGTGAAGCGAAGCGGACTGAAGCGGCGTGAAGCCGCCCGCGGCGTGGATGCTGCGCTCGAGACGATCAAGCGCGAACTCGAGAACGCGAGCGTTATTCGTGTACGTGGTCTCGGCCGCTTGCACCTGAAATCGAAACGCCGTGGATACGTGCCTGCGCGTAACGCCGGCGGCTCCCATTTACCAATACCTGCCGGCAAGGCCGTCAAGTTGACAGCTTCTCGACAGGCGGTCGTTAGTTTGAATACTGAGCCCCTCAAGCTCAAAAACGAAAACAACATTGGAGGCAACATGGATAAGAAGTTAGAAAGGGAAACCACTGATCATCAGATGACCGAGACCGAGGGCGCCGCTTTGGGACTCGACGTCGGAACAAGCCGTCTCGTCCTGGCGAGTGGCGCGGCCGACCGCGTGAAATCCAAAGCCGAGCTGAACGCGTTCATCGCGGTTCCTTACTCGAAGTTCACCGAGAACATTCTCAAGCAGAACAAGGTGAGCTATCAACTAAACGGCGGCTCGACGCTGCAAGTCTACGGCAACGAAGCCGCGCGCTTTGCGAACGTCTTCAACACTGAGGTGCGCAGACCGATGAACGGCGGCACGCTGAATCCGGCCGAGGAATACTCGATGTCGGTGATGCAAGCCATCATTCAGCAGTTGGTGCGCAAGACGAAGAACAGCGAGAACATGCGCTTCAGCGTGCCCGGCGCGCTGCGAAACGAAGGCTCGCCAAACCTCGTCTACCACGAAGCGATGCTCCGCGACCTGCTAAACTCGATGGGCTATAACGCGAAGGGAATCAACGAAGGCCTGGCCGTGGTGTTTGCCGAACTCGAAAAGGAGAACTTCAGCGGCATAGGCGTGAGCTGCGGCGGCGGAATGTGCAACATCGCACTCGCGTTCATGTCGATACCGGTTATGACCTTTAGCATGAACAAGGCCGGCGACTACATCGATCGAAACGTTGGGGCGGTGACCGGTGAATTGCCGACAAGGATTCGGCTGATCAAGGAAGAGAGTCTCGATCTGTCGCGCGCGCCGCAAAACAAATATGAGAGCGCGCTTCATATCTACTACGACGATGTGATCCTTTCGCTGGTCGAGTCGCTGCGCAACTCGCTCGCGGAGGCAAAGAACCTGCCGAGGATCGACAAGCCGATCCCGATCGTGTTGAGCGGCGGCACCGCGAAGCCAAAAGGATTCCTGGAGAAGTTCCGGCAGACAATCGAGCGAGACAAATTCCCGCTCGAGATATCCGAGATACGCATGGCGGGCGATCCTCTTACGGCGACGGCTCGCGGCTGTCTGATCGCCGCGATGTATGACGCTTAGGAGAATCTAGACCTCTGTCTATGTTGCCATCCCGAATGTTGCGAGTCCGCGCGAGGCATTGACTTTGCCTCGGCGGACTTGCGACGCGTCTTTGCGCATATCCCTTGTCACCAATTGTTGATCCGTGCGGACCCGTCAAATCCGCGTCCTCCGTGGTCTATTCCACGCACTAATTCTTAGGCTAGCCGGCTAGACCACGGATGACGCGGATTTGACGGCTTTGGATACGCACCTACCGCAAGAAATCTCATTCCGATCCGATAGCTGCGACTACGCTTGTCCTTGACGCGCGCCGGCCACAACGCTGCAGCGAGAGCTACGATCATTACGATCGGCGTGCTCAATGCGAGCAACTTCCCGGAAAAATAAGACGGAATCGAGTAGCCACCGAAAATTCCAGCGGCCTTCCAATTCGACAATTGTTTCGGGCAGTGCACGGCTGATTCACTGGCAAGTTTTCCTTCCCTGGATAGTATTATTGCGCGGCAAGTCTTTCTCTGCAGCGATCCTCTGCGGCCTCGGCGTCCTCAGCGGTTTACTTCTTCCGAGTTGGTCAGGTTTTCGTAAGGCTAAGGCATCAGAGATTCAACTCATATCGTTGTTCGGTCACCGTGGATCCCCACGCCTGATGTGTTGTTTCTTCCGTGATGCGAAATCCGAAGGATTCATAGAGACTTGCCGCTGCAGTCAAGTTGATTGTCGTCCATAAAAAGATCATCGAATAGCCAGTCGCTTTGCTGAAGCTAATCGCGTATTCCATGAGCATTCGGCCAATTCCTTTACCGCGCAGATCCGGGTGAAGCAGGAACCATCGAAGCTGAGCTTGCTCCGTTGAAGCCGCGATGATGGCGATCGAGCCCGCTACCGTTCCATCTTTTTCGACTATCCAGATACGTTCTCGATTGCTGTGAGACTTGGCGAACTCAGCCAGCGGACCTGCTACGTATGCTTCGAACGTGTGGTCCCACCCGTGCTCATTCGCGTAAAGCACGCCGTGCAGATAGCTCAAGTAGCCGATGTCACCCGGCTTCAGATCGTTTCTGATAATGAAACTCGCTGGCAGCGTACTGCTGTAGTTCAAGCTCACCGAGTCAATCTACCGCGAAGATTCCCCGGCGGCAATTAGCAAGCTAATGCTGTCGAGAACTGAGAACGCGTCTGTCAAATCATCCACCGTCGCCTTTGAGTGTGTATCACACGTTAATGGTTGACTTTGAGAAGACGCGGCATATAATCGGGGCCTGACGCTTGTGTGGTAAAGGTATCCAAAAGGAGATAACAAGAGAATGGCAATAACGATTACCGGAACTAAGTCGGGGCGCCGCGGCGGGCCCGCCGTTGAAATAGCCTACGACAAAGGCACGAAGCTCGATGCGATTCTTGCGGCTCAAAAGTCGGTCTTCGCCGACAAGCGGATCGCGAAGACGATAGGACTAGTGTTCTGCGAAGGCTGCTACTCGGGTCTTGACCTTGATATCAAGCAGAAATACGAGAACCAGTTTTAGGGCTGAGACCGACCTCTCTGGCGCCGCGAAGCTGGGAGTGGGACTTCTCTTCAACCCGGTTCTTCCCAGCTTCGTTGGTGCGCACCCTGAATCGTTCGACTATCTCGAAATCATCCCTGATCGCGAATGGCTCGACCGCGGCGTTAGTTCTACGATGCGGTATTCCGTTCTCGACAAGTCGCTCGACTTTTTCCGTCGCGTCCGCGAGGAAAAGCCGTTGCTGTGCCACGCGATCGGGCTCTCGATCGGCAGCGCGGCGCTGTTCGACACAGGACACCTCGAGCAGATCCAGCGAATGCATGAAGAGCTCTCGTTTGCCTGGCACAGCGATCACCTCTCGTTCGCCCGCCTTCCGCAAGGAGATCGCGAGATGCATACCGCCATCTCGCTTCCCGTTCCCCACGACGAGGAAGTCCTGACTCTTGTCGTCGAACGAGTCAAGAAAATCCGCTCGATTGTGCAGTGTCCATTCCTGCTTGAAAACAATGTCTACTACGTCGACGCGCCGGATCAGGAAATGAAGGAGCCCGAGTTCCTGAATCGGCTTTCGCTCGAGTCCGGCTGCGGGATTCTATTGGACTTGCACAACGTTTACGTGAACTCGGTTAACCACGGCTTCGCTCCGGAGACGTTTCTTCGCGACTTAGATCTGTCGAGAGTCGTCGAGTTGCACATCGCCGGAGGCGACTACCTGCTGGACTTCTACACGGACGCGCACTCGGGCCCGGTGGCCGAGCCGGTTTGGGGTCTGCTTGAAGAGACTCTGCGTGCGGCTCCGTGGATTCGAGCCGTCACCTTCGAGTTTCACGAGTCCTCATACCCGCTCCTGAAGAGCGAGGGGATTCGCGAACAGCTCGATCGAGCACGGAGGATTTGGGATCGCTTTTGCTGAACTTCGCCGTCGCGTAAACAGCCAGTCCTGTAACGAGCGGCCCTCCGTGACCGCCCCTCCTCGCGCGGTGAAGTCACAATGGCAGAGAGGGGCGGTCACGGAGGACGGCCCTTATATGACTATCAATTCTAACAGGAAACCAGCATGGCGCTTGAAGTATATCAAGAGATCTTCTGCAAGATGGTGGCCGCACCTGGGCTTCGCGAACGTGTTCTGGAAGCTTCCGGCGAATATTTGAACGGCCTCGACCTGACCGATCGCGAGCGTCGCAGGCTTCTCGCGATCGCGGCTCAACCCGGTATGCGGGTGAACACCGCGATTCACCGGGCGAATCGAATAACGCCTCTGGACCATTCAGTGCCGTTCACCTTGTTTCTGCTCGGCGAACGATTGCGCGATCTGCTGCAGCGCTACTGGTCGGAAAACCCGACAGAGAACCTTCAGATACCAGCCGAGTGCGAGCGCTTCGCTTCTTTCCTTGAAGGCGAGATACAAGCCGGCCGCATCGTAGACCCGTACATCGAGGAGGTGCTCGCATTCGAACGCGCTTGCACCGAACTGAAGTTCTTCACTGAAGAGGAACTCCGTCGCGCCAAACCTACCGGCGACGACCTGCCAGCTTTAGTTAGGATTGTTACCTTTCGGCATGATCCCGAGCAACTTCTTGAAGGACTCGCAAACCTCGAGATACCTGCGCCCGATATCACAGAGGGCGAGTTTCATTTACTGATCGACTGCCGAACTGGAGAACCAGACTTTAGGCTGCTTGATGAAGAGGCCCTTAAAGCGGTCTTACCTCACCACAAGGGCTGAGCACCCGCGGTGCTGCGGCGAAGCTTCTTATATCTATGTCGGCCGGCCAATTAACGATCGGGAAGTTCACGCCGTTGGTTTCGCCGCGGGCTTCGATAGTGACTCGCAACCAGTTCGCTGCAGACTTCGTATTGTCGGGCGGCGTCTTTTCATTATCAAAATTCTCGACTCTGAATTCATCGTTGCGATTTCAACCCGCTTGCAGGTTGACCAATCGGTTCAATGCTTGATCCACTTCAGGCAGTTGCAGATTCTGAGGAAGGGGAGCCTGCTCCAGGTCGTATACCTCTTTGCGCAGATTCAGGAATTCGCGCGCGCAATCCAGTCTTATTCGCCTAATCCCTCCAGTCATCGGGTGAGTTTTCCGCATTGCGCTGTATCGGCTAAACATTGAGAATCCTGTCGCGGCAATTGACTCAGTCCATGGATGATCGCCTCTCGAGGCATAGTGGATATTGCCTATACCGTGCCCGAGTGAAAAGAATTTCCTGTAGCAGCCGAATAGCAGCGATGTAAGCTCACTGCGTGAAAAGTGCGGGTGTTCCCAGGTGAGACACGTGCCGTCAAATCGATCAAGGTTTTTCTCTGAGATGATCCCTTCGGTCAAAAAATCATTGTACTGTTCAGTACCCGGGATGGGACACAAGACATAAAAGGATGCACAGTTGGGGCTCAGCTCGCGCAGAGTTTCTATCTGGTGTTGGATGTCGGCCTCAGTATCCTGGGGAAAGCCGATAATATTTGAAAAATGCGAGCTAACTCCGTACCGGCGGGAAAGATCTACTATGTCCTTGTAGAACTCGGGACGGTTCTGCGCCTTCTTCGCCGCAAGTAAGGTTCTGCGATTGAAGGACTCTACCCCCAGAAACATCTGGAAACATCCGGCCCGGGACAACAACTCGACAAGCTTCTCCTGCTTTACGACTTGCGTGTCACACTGGACGAAGAACCTGAGGTTGAGCCTCTCTTCGATCATTGCGTTGAGTAACTCTTCAGCTTGAGCGTACTTGTTGAAGTTGTCAGAGGTGAACATGATCATTTCAACGCCGGCGGCCTTGGCGGCCTTGAGGCTCGCAATCGTTGTTTCGATGCTTTGACTGCGTATGCGCCGCCCGGCAATTCTTATTACTGAACAATAGTTGCAAATGAAAGGGCATCCGCGAGCGGGATAGATTCCAAGCATCGGTATGATATAGCGTCGCAGGTCTTTCCTGCTCGGTGGGATGATGACCGGAGCATCCAGTTCTTCTTGCCAGCGCTGATTCGCTCCATACACGGGCTGTAGCTCACCCGTGGTGGCATCTTTGAGGATGGAAGGCCAAACGAGTTCCGCTTCGGCAAGGGCAAAACTTACGCCGCGGCCGTGCAACATAGAGGTGTCGCACGTCATCGGATGAGGGCCGCCAATTACGGCCATGCATCCATTCCGTTGCGAATATGCAGCCAGATCCAGAGCTCTATGGAACTGATGACTTTGCACTCCGACGATGGCGACCAGCGTTTTAGTCCCCGCCTCTTTTCTTAAGAGTTCGAAGTACCCGAGTTCTGTATGAACATACTCATCAACGGTATGAACATCAATTGGAGTTCCGTTCATAGATTCTGGAGTCATACTGCGAATATGCGGCAGCGTGCTGTTAGGCATGAACCCCCAGCGAAATCTCTCGACGTAACCATCCCTGTCGTACTTGCCCGGCTTTAGAATAACGATTCTGAGTTTGCTTGCCATCGTTGAGTACCGGGATGAGCAGATCGATCAAAGCAATGGTCGCGATTTATAGAGACGAAGGTTATATCCTAAGTCGCTGGGGGAGGAAAGAAGAAATACAAATCACACAGCCCGTTTCATACGGTCCTTGCGGACCAGCCGGAAATCAATCATCAAGTCACGGACCCGACTTCAACACTACCGAGAGTTGCGCGCTCGTGAGCAAGTTTAGATTGCGCGCACTTTTAGCCGTTCGCGCACGCGTGTTATGCTTTTCGCATCGAGGACAATGTGAAATCATTAAAGCTATCGATTGTGGTTTTCCTAATTTCAAGCACGGGTCTTGCTTTTAACTTCGCCGCGCAGGAACAAGACGAGAATGATCCCGCAAAGGCTACAGCGCTAATTCGCGAGGCAATCGCCGCGCGGGGCGGCGACGCTTATTTGAGTATTCGCTCGGTGGTGAGTCGCGGGCAGTACACGGCATTCGACAAAGGCGTGTCCGGTGATCCTGTGAGTTTCGTCGACTACGTTGCTTATCCTTTGCGGGAGCGTACGGAATTCGGCAAGGGTGACACCAAGCTTGTTCAAGCAAACTCAGACGGGAACGGATGGGTGTACGATGCCAGACAGAAGATGATTCGCGACCAGAAGGAAGATCAGATAAAACAATTCGAGCAAAGTGCGCGTTACGACCTCGAGAACATATTGAGGAGCACGTCGAAAGAGTCGAGCGCGAAGCTTGTCTATCTGGGTCGGCGAGAGGCGTGGCGCAATACGTTCTCCGAAGCGATGCGAATCGACTTCACCGACGGCAGCCCCGCGACGTTGCACGTTGATCCGCGTTCCAAATTTCCGATCATGATCGAATACAAGACCGTGGGAGAAGAAGGCACGGTCAACAACGAAGTGCGTTATTTCAGGTGGGTAGACTTCAACGGCATCAAGTTTCCTACTATTCAGGATTCCTATCACAACGGAAAACAAAGCAACCGTGTCAGCTTCGATACGTTTGTCGTGAATTCAACCTTGCCGGAGAAGCTGTTCGCAAAGCCGTCCAACATCAAAGAAGTGAAGTGATCAATTCACCCTCTGCAGCGAACCTTCAACGAACGCGTGAAAGCGCTCGCGCATCTTGATCAGATCCTCGGTAACCTCGGTCAAGTCATTCAGCATGTCATTGAGTGTTTCGATTGGGAATTGAGGACCAACCGACATCGCCGAGATCTGGACTTCCATGCCGGTCAGGCGCGCCTCGATCGTAGCGAGCTGAGACTTAACATCACGCCACATATTATCGATCGTCGTCAGATATTTCTCGATACTGTCCTGAAAATCAGAGACCCTGAAGTGGAGGTCGGACAGCATCTGCTTGAACTTCTCGAGCGCGAGTTCCTGCTTATCGGTTTCGTCAGACATCGTTCGCGCCTCTGGCGATGAGTTCTCCATTGCCGTTTCTCATTCTCAGCTGTTACGCCACGGTGACCTCTGTTGCCAGGTAAACGTTTTGAATTGCGTTGAGAATCTTGACGCCTTCCGGCATAGGCTTTTGAAACGCTTTGCGACCCGAGATCAGTCCGGTGCCGCCGGCTCGCTTGTTTATGACCGCAGTCTTGACCGCTTGCTGAATGTCGTTCTCGCCCGATGCGCCGCCCGAATTGATCAGTCCTGCGCGGCCCATATAACAGTTGACGACCTGATATCGAGTGAGATCGATCGGATGATCGGTGGTCAACTCCGAGTAGACTTTCTTGGAAGTCTTTCCAAAATTGAGCGCGTTGTATCCGCCATTGTTCTCCGGCAGTTTTTGTTTGATGATATCGGCTTCAAGCGTAACGCCGAGGTGATTAGCTTGCCCCGTCAAGTCCGCGGCAGCGTGATAATCAGCTTCTTTTGTCTTAAACGCCGCGTTGCGAAGATAGCACCACAACACGCAGAACATCCCAAGCTCGTGCGCGCGCGCGAATGCTTTGCTGACCTCCTGGATCTGGCGTTTGGATTCTTCTGATCCGAAGTAGATCGTCGCGCCGACGCCCGCGCAGCCCTGCTCGTAAGCCTGTTCTATTGAGCCGAAGATGATCTGATCAAAGCTGTTCGGATAAGAGAGAAATTCATTGTGATTGAATTTTAGAATGAATGGAATCTTGTGAGCATATTTACGCGAGATCGAGCCGAGGATTCCCAGCGTGGTAGCGACCGCGTTGCAACCGCCTTCGATTGCGAGCCTGACGATGTTCTCGGGGTCGAAGTACTCGGGATTGGGAGCGAACGAGGCGCCGGCCGAATGCTCGATGCCTTGATCGACCGGGAGTATGGACAGGTAACCCGTCCCACTGAGTCGTCCGTGATTGAACATCGCCGCAAGATTTCGAAGAACCTGAGGACGGCGATCAGTGCCGACGAGGACGCGGTCAAGGAAGTCAGGGCCGGGCAGGTGCAGCAGTTCTTTGGGCACCGTATTGCAACGATGAGTCAGCAGGCTTTCCGCTTCGTCGCCTAGTATTTGTTCAATGTCTTTAATCATTTTTCTTCCTCCCGTATACGCCCACGCGCGGAATGAGTTCGACGTATGAATTCGACTCTTGCTTAGGCTTCAACATTTTATGCGCCGGAGATTTGCAGGTCAACGCGAGGGACGATGTGGCGTAAGGCAAAGGCTTTAGTCCACGGCCGATAAGCTGTGAGTAACTATCGCTGGCGCCTTACAACCGAGCAGTATTCGATCGAAGTCGTTGGGTTGGATCAATCGCGCAAATGCCTCTCCGGGACGTTTGCTCAGAGGGCGTACGCGCGAGCTTATTTGAAAGGCGGAAACAGTCGAACTCCTGAACTACCGCAGGCCGTGGGTTGCGGTCCTCAACCTTATGACAAGGAGAAGCCTTCGGAGTTCGCATGCATTCGGTGGCGAAACTCTAGGGTCGGGGCACCCGTGGGTCGCATTGAAATACCAATGACTTCCTGGATTCTGCAATGCGTAGCTGCTACCCCAACCATAGAGTTTCGCCTCTTCGTGGCTACAGTCAGTCGAAAAAGGATCCCCTGAGGTCAACGCTTGATCGAGTCGTTGACGTGTTCCCACCGGGCTGATCCCGCCTGGTATTCAGGATCTCGACCGGACGATCTGTCCAGGGCGATTGGTCGGCACACTCTCATCCAGGGAATCGCCCATCACGTCTTGCCACGGCACAGGGCCAGGAGTCCCGAACAGGGCTTTGACATGCCCACTAATGAAGTGGGGGCGAGTTCGAGATTATCGCAGGGGCGAGTTAAAAATTCTGATTTGTTTGACCATCTTCAAGCGGGGGTGTGGCGGCTTCGTGTTCGATATGCCGGGATTCGCAGCCTTGTCGAGCTAAATCCGGTCTCCGGCACTCCAACGACGTTTCTCATGCGCGTTCGAACCAAAAATGCATCGCCCGTATCTTGCTTGGGCCGGAGGGAACTAAATCAGTTCGATGGATATGTCACGCAACCCCGGGGGGCGCTGAAGTCGAGGCACTTGAAGGTTGGCGCCGAATTCCGATCCGGAGAGGCGTTGCATCGTGATCTCAAATCTTAGAAGACCGAGATGTGCCTTGAGCCGCACGCCGTCCATCTCGGGATCGCCCGACCATAGGTAAATAGTCAGATCACCTGTTCTTTCCAAAATCGCCCGACTCTCGAGCCCACGGTCGGGGCTCTGCCATCGCCAGACCTCGTCGCCGGGTTCGGTGCCTCCGTGGATAGCCGGTTGACTGAATTGTCTTTGTAGACTCACGCAGAGTTGCTGCAAGTTTTCAGTCAGCCGTTCCGAGAACCGAATCTCCGGGGTGAGGTCTGCAGATGCGGAGGCTGTTGACTGGTGGGCCGCTCTCTCTTCTCGGATCACTCGCCGGACTATCGCAATATCCTCACCGGTAATGTCATTCGATGGGACACTTGCTTCCCGAACCAACTCGAGTCGTCTATCGCAAATGAAGCATTGCTTCAGGTGGGAATCGACTCTGGCCTGAGTGACCTTGTCCTGCCGGTGCTCGAAATACGAGATCAACTCGCTCTCCGTCAAGTGAATGAGCTTGAGGTTCTTCAATTCTTCTTCCAGGTCGTTCGTTTTCATCATACATACCAGTCCTTTCGTGACCGAGCAACTGGCGAAGTTTCTTTATGGCACGCTGACGAATCTTAATGACATTGCTTACACTCAGTCCATGCCTTTTAGCAATCTCATCGTGTGACTGATCCTCCCAATAGTACGAGACTACGATCGATTGTTCCCTTTCGCTAAGCTGAGAGAGGGCATCCTGAATTATCGCCGCTTGCTCTTGACGCGGAAATTCCATGTGACCTGCAACCGGCGGCTCCTGAACATCGGGCAGTTCTCCGGCAAACGCAACACCCATCGCATCAATGGCGAACATAATCTGATCGACGCTAAGCCCGGTCTCATCGGTAACCTCTTCGATCGTCGGATTGCGTTGGAGCTTTTTCGTTAGCACCGAATCTACGTGTTTGATCTTACGGTAGAACTCTTCCTGCTGGCGAGCCAGACCGCGAGTGAGTTCACAACTATCAAAAATCGTTCCGCGAATATAGTCTTTCGCAAAGTACTTGAATGCAACGCCCATCTCGAGATCAAATCTTTCAATCGCCCTGATCAATCCGATAATGCCTTCCTCGATCAGGTCTTCCTGATTTGCCCAATGCGCAAGCCTGGAAATTCTTTTGACCCAGGCCTTCACGAGATATAGATATGCCAGGATCAATTCTTCGCGAGCAACTTCGTCCCCCTCGCGATGGCGTTCCCACAACTTCAGTTCCTCTTCGGTCATCCCTGTTCACCCCGCAACGATGATGCGCACTAACAGCCGGGTTCTTGGCCCGCCCGTGCTCGAGAGCCATCTTCCTGCAGAAGTGACAGGCGATTGTGACCATCGATCAAACCGTAATGACCGCCTTCACCCATAAGAGGAAGTGCTGGCGGGGTGTCTAGAATCGCACCGCTCTATCCGATTCATCATTTATCCGAGTCACTCCAGGTTTATCGGGGCCGGTTAGCCGGTTAAGCCTGCGCACGGTACGCCAGCACAAGAAATATTTCTCTCCGGCCTGTCCTGCGATTCCCGGCTATTGCCCATCACGTGAGCGAAGGCAGCCATGAGCGGCCTTCAGAAAGGAATGCTCACGATGGACAAGAAAAAGATTTCACAGGGGGCGCACGCCAGCGTTCTCTCCACTTCCAACCGTCAACTTTCCCAGGCTCGCTCTTTACTTCTGTTGCTTTTTCTGGCGCTCAGCCTTTCGAGTCTGCAACCGAAAGCCTCGGCAGAAGCTGCTGACCAGGCATTTGGAGAGCAGACGATCAGCACGACGAACCTGAAACCGAGAACCGCTGCACGGAGCTGTCCGGAATGCAGCGCAGCTTTGGATCTTTGCACAGGATCCGGAGGAGGGAGCGAATGCTACACCACATACTACGCTTGTATCGCGAGTTGCCAGTGATCATGTGATCAGCAGCCGGCGTGATAAACCTCTCGGGAATTGGCCAACCCGGGAGGTCCACCTGGAAGCTTCTGATTGATCGGAAGACATCGATACATTCGTCCATGGGTTGCCTCAGAAGATTTTGTGATGAACCGGAAGAATAAAGGGTTCATTTTCGTTCGAGACGGTATTCAGTCTTGCTGGTAAGAGTCCTAGGCAGATGCCCACCCGGAATCGGCTGCTAGACGAAGATCCTCATACTCGTAGCCACGCGGCCTCCTTGAAGGAGAGCCCGATTCTTGTTGATGCTCTCGGATTGTGATTTCACCGCCGGAGGCACACCTTATCAAATCAGTAGTCCTGTCATTGTATTCTCGCTCGCACCTTCTCTCGATGTTATAATCCCGGATCACCGTTTGGTTAGGTAACCTTGATTCTTAAAGCCCTCACAGGATCCTCTACGGCGTTCACCATGACCGCCGTTCTGTTAATCGCCTCCAACCCGCTTCTGTTGGCGCGAAGCGGCCGCATTGCAAGCGAAAGCCAATCACCGGATTCGGCAAGTCAGGCCGAGACTTTTTTCCAGAGCGCTCTTCTTCTGTTCGACAACCATAACACCGAGCCGACGGCACGCCTGCAAGTTAAGGAAGCGGTCCGCATATGGCAGGAGACACACGAAACAGAAAGAATCGCGATGGCGCTGGTGCGGATCGGAGATCGTTGCAAGCAAGCCAGAGACTATATGGATGCTTTGAGTTATTACCGTGAGGCTCTTGATTTTACATCGCTGCCGGGGGCGCTCAAGGCGAATTCTTTAAATGCGATTGGGATGATATATGCCGGCTTGCACGTACGCGATTTGGCGGAGCGCTACTTCAAAAAGGCACTGGAGCAGGCGAACATCATCGACGATTTCTCGGCGCAGACAATCGCGTTGACGGGTCTTGGAGATATCTGTCTTCAAAAGGGGGACCTGGACCAGTCCCTGGTGTTTATCACGACAGCCCAGCGATTAAGGCAAAAGAAACTTGCTGAGGAAGACCCGGCGTTGCTCTATTTGGAGGGCAGGGTCAGCCAGGAACGGGGGGACCTTGATAAAGCGCAGCGCGATATGGAAGAGGCGTTCGAGATCTACCAGAGGAATAACGACATTCATGGGAAGGTCAGCGTACTATCCGCACAATCAACGCTCTCTTTGTTATTAGCGCACAGGCAAGCCGCCCTGGAACAGGCGGATCAGGCTCGAGCGCTTGCAGAGAAGGAAGGAAAGAACGCTGTCACCACCGGGGATCACTTGAAATCTCTCGAAATACGATGGCATGCCTGGCTCAGTTGTGCGCGCGCCGAGCGTGCGCTGGGACAACCAGAGGAGGCGCTCAATTCCTATCACTTTGCAACGACCTATTTTCAGGGGATTTGGATCGGGCTGTATCTCTCCACTCAAACAAGCGCAGTGTTTTTCAAAGAAGAGGCTCAGCCGGCTTATCGGGAATATGTCGATCTCTTAATGGAACAGGGAAAATTTAGAAAGGCGTGTGAAGAGGCCGACGGCACGTTGGCCGAGACGTTGCTGATCTTCACCGAGGCCCGACGGGCGAAACCGCGTTTCGAGGATAGTCGGCAAGCGGCGACGCTTCGCGAGCTATCTCGATCCATCTTCCGCTTGCGAGCGTTACTGCTAACCGCAGGCCTTAGCCACAAGAAACGACTGCAGGTGCAAGACGACTTAGAAGAGGCAGAATCCAGGATTGAGGAGACCCGGTTGCAGTATGAGATGAATACCAGGAATCGCCGGGTGAACTGGCCGAAAGTGATCAACCCCGAAAAGTTGCAGGAGAAGATGGCCCACGATCAGATGTCTCTCGTGGAATTCTACCTGGGCGAGAACCGTTCGTTCGTTTGGCTCTTCGCGCGTGGCGATTTCTACTTCGAGATCCTTCCGTCTCGCAAGGAAATCGAAAATGCAGTCAAGCCATATTTAAACCTTCTGGCGGCCCCTCCAAACCAACTGTATATCGAAAGAGATCTCCCGAAACTGAGAGAGCAATCGAAGACACTTTTCGACAGGTTGTTTGGGGGCCTGGTCAGTCACATCGAGCAAGGGGAGCGATTGATCATCGTGCCTGATGGGTTGTTGCATTACCTACCGTTTGAGACGCTGATTCATAACGAACGCTATTTAATCGAAGATCATGAGATCAGCTACAGCCCGTCCGCAAGCGCGCTGGTGCAATCTCAGGACTCGACTGGCCACGTCGAAACCGGAGATAGAATGGAACTGCTCGCCTTTGGCGACCCGAGCTTTGGTCCGGAAATCAAAGCCTCGGTTACAAGGAAAGGCGCCATTGCAAGGAAGGCTTCCATAATAAGGAAAGCCAGGAGGCGTCCGGTTGATGTTCTCCGAGACGCGCGAACTTCTCGTGGATTTCAACTGGCACCGCTCCCGAGGACTCGCGATGAGGTTCAATACATCTCCAGCCTTTTTCGGACTGACCGGACGCGAGTATACTTGGGTAAGGCAAGTACCGAAGATGTTCTCAAGCGAGAGTCATTGCGTCGATATCGGCGATTGCATTTTGCTACTCACAGCCTCATAGACGAATCTTCTCCATCCCGATCTGCAGTAGTGCTTACGCTCAATGATAGTCCCGACGAAGATGGATTTCTCGAAGTGGACGAGATCTCTGACCTGGACCTGGATTGTGACCTTGTTGTCTTGAGCGCCTGTCAGACGGGGCGCGGGCAATTGCTATCAGGTGAAGGGATTGTTGGGCTGAGCCGCGCATTTCTGTATGCCGGGGCCAGATCGGTAGTAGTGAGTCTGTGGAGCGTTAGTGACATTTCGACCGGACATCTGATGAAAAGCTTTTATCAACATCTCGCGGGTAACCCTGGTAACGCCACTGCTCTTCGCCTGGCAAAGCTAGAGATGCTGCACGGCGCCGCAGAGATGCGCCATCCTTACTACTGGGCGCCCTTCATCACTATCGGAAAGCCTTGAAGCAGGGGCCAGTGCAATTCGAATAGCAAAGAATTTCGTTCCATCGAAGTGAGGCATTGGGTGAACGTCGTCAGTACAGCCAGTGAAGAGTTGGTCGATATTGTGAGGCGTATCATCGCCGGCGACCCGGCAGCGGAAGACGAGGTCGTTCGCCGGTATGAACACGGAGTCGCCGTAATTATTGATCATATCGTCAGGAGTCAATCTGCTACCGAAGACGCTTCTCAGGAAACCTTCAGGATAGTTATTGAGAAGCTCAGGCGAGGAAACCTTCGTCAGCCCGAGAGGCTCTCGGGATTCGTTTGTAGCGTGGCACGAAACACTGCGATCGAACACATCCGCCGAGCGAAACGATCAAATTCCCGAGAAGAGAGCGGCGACGCAGAACGTCTCCCCGATTCCGCGCCCAGTCAACTCGATCAGATCTTGACTAAAGAGAGAGCTAAGGTTGTTCGCCAGACGATTCTCGAGCTAAACGTTGAGCGCGACAGGGACCTGCTATTTCGCTATTACGTCGCTGAGGAGGATAAAGATAGAATCTGCCTTGATCTGGGTTTAACTAGAGCTCAATTTAACAATGTGATTTACAGGGCCCTGGCGCGATTTAAGGAGCTCTATGTTCGCAAGGGAGGCAAGCCGTGAAAATGAGGAAGATTTTCGACTGTTGCCGCGCGAAGGTGCGATAAAAAGATCGCGCGGCACACTTAACAATTAGGGGCGGACATCAGCACTCTTATGGACCACAAGTATATTGATCAGTTCGATATTGTTGACAGTTATCTGGCCGGAAAGCTGGCTGCGGAAGAAAGCACCGAGTTCGAGGAACATTTCGTCGACTGCGCGAAGTGTGTAGATCGATTGGAGACAACCAAAGCTTTTGTTGAGGGGCTGCGTGTTGTGGCAAGCGACCGGGTGCCCACCGCCGGCGCAGAGCCTTACACAACCTCGCGCAAGGTCTTCGCCGCGTCGGCTGGGGTTCTATCGCTGGTTGTTATTGCCGTCGCCGTCTTTTTGTTCACTCAAATGCGGCGCTACCGGGCTGAGGCCGATCAAGCGACGAGCGCCTCCACTCAATGGGAACGTCGCTACGAAGAAGAGCGTCAGTTGTCCGCCGCAAAATCGAAAACTCGGGAAGAGTCGGAGCGCGAGTTGACCGAACAGGTCGCTCAACTTAGAACGGAGCTTGAAAATCAGAGGAAGTCAGGGCACCAGGACAACGTCCAAGTCAATGTACCAATATTGGCATTGAGTTCTACAAGGGGAAGTGACCCGCTGTCCGCCTCAGTCAATGTAGTTACCCTTTCGCGTTCTTCCGGAAGCTTTGTTATTACGATGGCGCTCGAGGGAGAGACGGGTTATCGACGCTACGCTATGACAATTCTGAGCAGCCAAAAGCAGTTGATTTTGAAACGTGGAGGTATCAAGCCATTGCGCGACAATTTGATTTCAATGAGCTTGGACTCGTCTCTATTTCGCGCCGGTAATTATCTTCTCACACTCGACGGTATTGCCCGAGACGGCAGTATAATTGTTGTCGGCGTGTATCGGTTCCGCGTGCTGAAGACCCCATAATGGAGATTCGTTACTCTAGGGTCCGCGTCGTGTTTGCGTAGGTTGACAGTCAGCGCCCGTTAGACGATTTCAGCGCAGGGCGACGCCGACCAGTCAAATGAGGATTTACCTAAGCGAACGCCGTCCTTCCTTATTTTCGTTTCCCCTCGACGATTCCCAGGCAAAATCCACGGTCATAGCGGAAGGCGATGGTGGGGTCCTGCACGCAGTATCCTCGGACTTGTGCTTCGCCATTCAAGGCCCTGTAAGCACCGACACCGCCCGTTACAGCTAGAACCTCCGAAGGGCCGGTGAAAGGCGCGCCGCGCGTTCCTGCAATGGCCGGAGTCGCGTCTCCGCCTGCGAGGGGTACGCCCGTGGTCCCCTGGATCTCGATCATCCCGCCTACGTTGTCAATCTTCAGGCTCTGATTCACGACCAGCCGGCCATCATCGGCCACCTGTCCCCAGGCCCTCCACGTTCCGACCTGTCTTGGAGTCGAAGTATTAAATGTGCAATCGGCCTGGTTGAGGGTTCTGAACGGGTACACCTTTCCTTGAAGGTAAAATGTAGTCCCGGTTGTGAGGCTGGTGCTCAGCGGCGGAGTGTCAGGCAAAACGTCAAATATGAATTCGATCCCGGAGCTCTGCGCGTTGCCGGTAGGGGCGGTTGAAGGAAAGATTGTTAATGCGACAGGCATCATCAACATGGCGGCGGCTTGCAGGAGTCGTTTCCTCGATGTATTGGATTTCGCTGATTTCATATTTTGTAATTCTCCTTTCAATGGACTGCGAAACTCGAGATCTGGCCGGGCAGAATGATAACTCAAAGTGTATCGAACGCGGAAGGCTTTGCTATTCAGGAAGGGGATTCACGCAAAAGCGCATGTAAGCTAAGGTTTTCCGGTGGCTTTTTTGATCTGCTTCTTCATTTCGCGTCCAGCGTCGTCGAGGGCTTTCTCCGCATCGCGCTGAAGCTTCTTTGCTTTATCGTCGGGGCTGATCTGGTCCTCGGGCCATTCGAAGCCGGGAACCGGCGGAAGTTCCGGGTGCTCGATTGAGTGCGCCTCGCACTGCTTCTCGGGCTGAGTGCCTTCGATGAAATACTCAGTGCGGCGAGTCGGACACAGGTCAGTGGCAAGCAAGTCTGTGGTTGGATCGATCTCTGCCGTGACGATGCCGTCAGGGGGAGGGGGGAAACTCTCGCCGCCAAGCTCAGGCCTCAGTGCAAGCGCCGACTTCATGAACGAAGCCCATATCGGAAGCGCTGACTTCGCGCCTTCAAGACCAAGCTCAGAATTATCATCGAAGCCTACCCAGACAACGCACACGATGTTCGGTGTGTACCCCGCGAACCAACCGTCGCGCGACGTGCCGGTCTTACCGGCGGCGGCTTTTTCGGTGAAACCCATCGCACGAGCCCGAGCCGCCGTGCCGCGATTCAGCACGTCTTGCATGATGTTGGTCATCAGCCAACTGACTTCGGGTCGGAGAGCTTGCTGCGTTTGCGGTTTGGATTCCGTCACGCCGACTCCGTCGGAATTGGTGACGCGTTTGATCGGCCGCGACTCGGTGAGCACGCCGTTGTTTGCGAACGCGGTGTAAGCTTGCGCGACTTGAAGCGGAGTCGCTTCGGCGGTTCCAAGCGCAAGGGCAGGGAAGGGCTGAGGCCGCGGTAGCCCCAGCTTCTCGGCCATTCGCGCGATCTTGTTATATCCGACTTTCTCGGCGATGCGCACCGTCACGACGTTGAGTGAATGAACGAGGCCTTCGCGAAGAGGAACCTCGCGATTCGCATATGTCTTGCCGAAGTTCTCGGGCGAGTAAGTTTGACCGCGGCCATAGAGAAAAGTCTCCGGCGCGTCCATGAACAAAGACGCCGGGCTTAGCTTTTCTTCGCTCATATCGTCATAAGCACTATTGAGAGCGGTTGCGTAAACGATTGGCTTGAACACAGAGCCTGGTTGCCGGTTTGCATCGACCGCGCGATTGAGCTGGCTCTGCCCGTAGTCGCGCCCGCCAACCATCGCCAATATCTCTCCGGTCTTCGCGTTCAGTGCGACAAGAGCAGCCTGCAGCGTGCCCGGCGGGATCGGATTCTTTCTGCGTTTGGCGAAGATCTGGTCGAGTGAACCGAGAGTATCGTTCACCGCCTTGTCAGCGGCTCGCTGAAGATCCATATCGATGGTCGTATAGACCCGATAGGATTGGCGCGCGGGGTCGTGAGTAGGAAGGTCGTTCGTCAGTTGTTGTTGAAGGTAGTCGACGAAGTACGGAGCGTCGCTGTTTAGCGCGCTGCGCTTTGCCTGGATCTTCAACTCGCTCGCTTTTGCCTGCTCGGCTTTGTCTCGGGTAATGAAGCCTGCCTCGAGCATCGAATCGAGCACTTGATTCCGCCGCGCCTTCGCGCGTTCGAGATCGCGATATGGCGAATAAAGGCTGGGACCTCTAATTATGCCGGCCAGAAAGGCGCATTCGGGAAGAGTAAGGTTGACTACATCCTTATTGAAGTAAGCCGCGGCGGCTTCACCGACGCCGTTTATCGAGTAGCTTCCCGACTGGCCCATGTACACGTCGTTGGAGTAGAGCTGAAAGATTCCTTCTTTCTTTAGCTTGGTTTCAAGGACAAGCGCGATCATCATCTCCTGAGCCTTGCGCTTCCAGGTGCGCTCGGGCGTGAGAAAAAAGTTCTTCACCAGTTGCTGAGTGATCGATGAACCTCCCTCCCTTGTCTGGCCTTCGCTGGCGTCTCGAAGCAGCGCCCGCAGGATTCCACGAACGTTTATCCCCGGATGCTCGAAGAACTGACGATCCTCGATCGCGACTACGGCGTTGACGTAGTCCCTGGGAAGGTCTTTGAAGGAGACCAGTTTTTGTTTCTGTCTTTGCTTCTCATTTGAGATTGCGGTCACGAGCTCCGGCTCGAGGAGCGAGCTATCCAGGTTTCTTTTTGTGTCGACGTCGGTGATTTTGCTGACGCCCTTGCCGCTGGCCGCGAACGTGATGTTGAGGCTTGGAAACTGGCGGACGCCGTTTATGATCGCATCGCTACTGGTATGAATCTCAATCGAGTTGCCTTTAAGCTGATATCGGCCCCGGTTCGAGTCGGCGTCTTTGGTCGAATCGACGTAGCCTATGCCGTCGAGGTAACTCTTAAGCGAAGCGAGGGTCATCCCTTGACCTGCGCGAATCACCCGCGGCGCGGCATAGATTCCCGTGGTTCTCACGACGATGTCGCCACGAAACCGGGCGTCGATCATCTTCGAGTACTTGAGATAGAAAAATACAAAGACGGAGGCAAAGATGAGTATCAATACGCCGAGTATGACGAGCCGCGCGGGTGAGAAGATGCGTCGAATCAGGCTCTTTCGCGGCTGTTCTCTTTGTAGTACCCGGATCTTAGGTTTTTGTGTGACGGTTACCAAGGCTCTACGAACTCGCGTTCCTTTCAACTGCGTCGGGCGGTTAGATTCCTGCTTATGCGATTTGGTTGTTGGCTAGCCGCCGTAGGGCCAAGAAAGAATGTAGCACCGTGCGTCGAACGAAAACAAGCCGGATGAACCTCGTTTCCCTTAGCGCTCGAATCTCTATGGGGTCTTGTCATACATATTGCTTTACCACAAATGCAATGTTAATCTCTGACGGTCCGATCTAGCGCCTCAGAGTTTTGTTTTTGGTTCCTCCAGACCTAAGTGCTCGTTCTCTGGTGTAACTTAGAGATTACGCGAGCAGATGTTGGCACACCGCGAGCTCGAAAGATCACATTGGAGCTAAGGATGAATATTTCACGCGTACTTGAGAATCTCGACAAGACCAATCTCATTAGTCAACTCGCAACCGTCGCGCCGGTCGTGGCTCCGGGAGCGATCATTAGCAACAACCTCGAATGGTCAAACAGATTTCGCGAGGGACGAGCGGCTTACTTCAGCGGTAATCTAGAGAAAGCTGCTCAAATCTTTGTTGAACTGGATATTGCGCTTCCCGGCAGCGACCGGTTTCTAACGCCCGCGAAGATAAACGAAACGTTCTGCTGGCTGAGGCGTGGGAAAGCTGATGAATATGTACAATTCTATCAACGTCTCTCTGCCCAGAATAGAGTCTATGGAGTAGTGTTGTGGAACCTTGTTGTAGCCTATATTAGGATTGAGAAAACCAATGAAGCAGAGCAGTGCCTCGTCAAGTGGCTACGGGCTCCTTCAATTCGAAACCTAGCCAATGGGCACTTACTTCTTGCCGCTATTCAACACAGAAATGGCGAATCGGACCGAGCGGTAAGGTCATTCGAGAAGGCTTGGGAAATAAACGCGAACTTTTGCACAGACAGTGTATCGAAATGTTTGGGGCCAGAGAATGCGAGTTCTGTTCTCGGTGTTGAGATATCGCCGCCAGCCAAGAGGGTGCTTCAAATTCCCGCTATGGAAGAGGTGATATTGGTTTTGCAGCGGCTCTTGATCGCCCGACCGCCTGGGAAATCGCCGCAGATAGCCCAACAGTTGAGCGAGTTTGAATATAAGTCGGGCTATGTCTCCGCACTTGAGAAGTTTGGCGACGGTGACATCGACGGTGCGCTAATAATACTGGACAGCCTACTAAAGGGAAGCAGCGAGCGAAGCACTCTACTTTGGGCGAAGACCGCATGCCTGTTAGCGAAGAGGGAATGGGAGGCTGCAGTGACCTTGATTGAAGATCAACTCGATGACCCTGGATTGCCTGGGGCGGTTCTCTGGAATGCTAGTTGTGCATACTTCAATCTCGCGCACTACGACGCTGCCTATCGCTGTATACAAGGTTGCACCGAAAGCGAGTATCGAACTTCGGCCATGACTTGGTTTGTACAGGGCTTGCTTGCACATCTGTGCGGCAACGTGAGGATCCGAAATGATTCGATCACAGCGGCCATTAGGATTTCGCCGAGGCAGTTGATCTACCATGTAGGCATCTTAAGGCAGATCGGTGTAGACATTGGAGGCTTTCCAAGTGAGTCGACTCCAGAGGGATCTGGGCTCAAAGACGCCGAAATACCTTCTCGGTATGACGATATTGCCGCCCGCGCTCGTGCTCTGCTCAGGCAAGGCAAAGAGCTACAAGCGGCCCAGGAGTTTGTGAACTTAGCTCCAGGAACCACGGCAGAGATACCTGAGATTGGTGATCCTACATTCAAGCCGACGATCTGGCCTACGTGCCCCGGTGAGCTTTACGACTTCAAGGATCTTTTTCTATCCGGTATCGCTGCTTATCAAAGAAAAGCCTACGAAGAGGCCGTGGACAGATTCGAGGATCTGTACCGTAAGACTGATAAGAGTCATCCATCAGTTGTGAACCTTGCGGCCTCTTTAATCCTAATAGGTGGATACCATCGAGCGGAAGAAGTCCTTCGCGATGGCATCGGGCGACAGAAACTGCAAGACGCCTACACCTTCCGCAATCTAATTTCCGCTCTTGTGCGGTCCGAGAAATACGATCAAGCTTTCCCGTGGTACAACCGACTTTTAGAGGTTTCGAACAAAGAATACTTCAACTTTGTTCAGATGGCTCGTGTTGCTGAGTTACTAGCCAAGAGGGATGATACAGCAACGGCACTTTTCAACGCATGCACGGAGAACCTGTCTGAGCCATCGATATTGCTAAAATGCGCGGCGATTAGGACCTGTCTTGATGTCAAAGACCATGATCGAGCCTTTGCGCTCGTCCGGTATTTCGTTGCAGACAAACCCCTACCATATGTGGTTGCGGGGGCAACCAGGCCATCAATGCCGGCCAGGAACTGCCGATATTTCAACGCCATGAAGGTACAGTTCGAGGTGTTCGAAAGGAACAAGGATGCCAGAGCAGCCTTGGCGTACTTCCAAGAAGTACAACTAGCGCGGGAGGCAGATTACGGGGTTTCGATTGATCAGCGAAGTGTTGCCGCTTTATTCAACGCGTGCCTTTTCTATGCACGCAGCTTATTTTGGAACCAAAACCTCGAGCGAGGATACGAGATTTTGAATCAGGCGTACAATCTGCTTGCTGACCATTCCGAGGAATACGCTCCGGAAAACTTGCCGGTTAGATACCGTGCCCTTGCAGAGCTTTACTTCTCTCGCGGGCATTACTTCTGGGCCTTGGAACTCTGTGATCGGGGTATGGAAGTCAAGGCGGACGATGAGCGACTACTGAGGCTGCACGGTGAAATTGAGAAGAAGTTGAAAAGAATTCCCGAGAAGTCACGAGAGGCAATCAAAGAATTAACTGAGCTGCAGTTGTCGACCGCGGACCATACGGACGCTTTCTTGAAACACCTGCCCAAAATCAGTCAGCTGGTTGAGACCTTGGGTCAGGACTTTCCCTCGTCTAAGAGAATGATTGCCCGCCTGGCCGACTTAACAGGGGAGCTCCTGGGGTTTGACTCTATTCCGATGGTACGGAGAAAAAAAGAAATAAGTCGGCAACGAGAAATGGCCACAAGGATCGAGCGCGACATGCGGCTGGACCTTCCAAGGGCATTCGTTGTGGCGTTGCTGCCGGTCTTCAGAGGCATCAAGAAGACATTAGATGGGTTTCAGGCAAGATCTGTTTGTCCGGAGATAAGATTGACTCTTGAGCCAGTAAGCTTTTATCGCGAGAGCGAGGCTTCGTTACTTTTTAACCTGAGGAACGTCGGCTTGGCGGACATTAAGCGGTTGAGTATCAAGCTGGAAAGCCCGGTGCCGGATAAGTGGGCTCCTGCGTTGGAAGAACATTCCGTCAGTGTTTTGAAGAAAGATGGTGTTTTTTGGATCGACTGGCCTATCCATTTAGATTCACCGCCGAACCCTGAGTCTTCGATCAGGCCCAGAGTCTCTCTCAATTTCACGGGAGGTAGCTTACGAGATGAGAGCATTGAAGAGGTTCTCGACGATCAGGATGCTAAGTTTCAACCTTTCTTTGACATCAGCGTTGAGTATCCCGTTATCGCTCTTAAGCCTCAAGATAATAACAAGCTTTATGGCCGGGAGAATCTCCTCAGAACTCTTAAAAACTCTTTTACGGCTTCTGGTCAAACTCGGATACCCTTCTTACAGGGCGTTCGCAAAGTCGGAAAAACCTCGATCCTCTATTTCTTAGCAGCGAGACTACCAGCAAGCTTCCTGCCGGTATACGTCAATCTTGACGCAGCATGGAGTAATCCTTACCAGTTGCTCGCGAAGTGTGTTAGCCGGGAGATGCTAATCCGGGCGCTGGATCCGGTGGAACACCGTAACGTAGTCTCAAGAGAGGATTTCGACAACTTCCTAGCGCTGGTTAAGCGAGAGACTAAGATAAGCAACGTGGTTCTTCTTCTCGATGAGTTTCACGCTGTAATCGAACGTATCGAAAGCGGTGCCTTGCCGAGCGAGTTCTTAGGTGACCTTAGAGACATCTATCAAAATCTTCAGCAAAGGGTTTCGGTCGCGGTGGCAGATTGGTACTCTATCGATGAACTAAAGCGCCGCGCGCCCGCACAACTGTGGGCTGACTTCGCTCGTGAGGCGATCAGCTTTCTGAATGAACTGGACACGCGAGAAGCTATCGATTTTCCAGTCCAAGGATCACCGCTCCGATTTGAGCAAGGCGCTATATCTCGCATATACCATTGGACCAATGGATACCCATGGCACGTGCAATGGGTATGTGCAGAACTGATTAGTTACCTCGACATTCAAAAAAGATATGTGGTTATCCTTCAAGATATTGATTTGATTGCTGCGCGGCTCCTAACAGACGATAGACTATTCGATGAAGGACTGTGCCGGCCGGAGAGAATCAGTCGAACAAGCCAACAGGCGATTTATGGAATTCTCGAAACACTACAACAACTTAAGCTAGACATCTGCGGATGGTTCTGCAGAGAGGTCATCGATCGGATAGCTGTACCATTCGATCTCAAGCGTGAGGTGGCCAAGCTCAAGTCTCTGGAGGTCCTCCAGGAGCAAGACAACCTTTTGCGATTCTGTAGCCCATTGCACGCGTTGTGGTTTGAGGCGCGCCGTTCAAAGGGTATTGACATTCATGGCGAGACTTCGTCCGAGGAGGAAGGTATCCGCGATGTTAACCTCGACATCGTCATCCCGGAGGATCCTAGTTTGTTCTTGCGGACAAAGTGCGAAGAACTTAAGGATCTCAAGACGCGACTACGGAAAATGCTTCCTGCTGATAGGCAGGTTTTTAAGAACTTGGAGATGCCGACGGAATGGATTGAGGCAGCAACGGTGGCACAATCGGAAAAGTCATGGGCCATCTTCATTGGTGCTCTTAGGGACTTGTTCGTGGAGGATATGATCTCGCGCCTCGATTCTTGGGAGGACAGGAGATTGTATTCTGATATGAACCGGGAATTGCATTCGATCCGGGAGCGCAGGAATTACGTTGAGCATCCGGAATCGACCCAAGGAAAAGCGGAGGAGGAAAAGCGCTGTCTAGAAGACATACATAGGCGTTTTGCGACATCTTCAACGGATTGGCTAGTGCTCCAAATTGGGACCCTCGGCCGAATGACCATTGCGCTGAGCGAGTGTCTCCGGATTGCGTCCAATCCAAAGCCGCTGACCTAACAGAAGGGAAGTTGAGCGTATGGACGTGATCCTTTTACCTACGAATATGATTCGAGAGCGGCTAACTTGCGGCAGTGGTCGCGCGTTGAACAACGAGTTCAACTCGGCAGTCCAGTATGACTTCTCTTATAGAATTGGTGAGCGCCGGCGTCATCTTGACGCGGACATGTTGATTGGGCTGCACGCGAGCGATGCTGCCATCGGCGAGTTTTACTTCAAAGACGATTCCGCAATCGCCTCGATTGTTGTCCAGCAGCCAGTGGAGCCGTTCCAGTTTCTTTTCGTCAACCGCGTCGACGTCGAAGTGCAACACTACCGTCCGCGCCGATCGTTCTCTTACGTCCGCAAGCGAGCCTACCTCTTCGGCGATGATGGTCATTGCTCCACCGTCATCGATCTCCAACCGCCCCCGCACCAGGACGGACGCGTCGTTTTGCATCAAGCCGTTTGATTTGCTGAACACGTCCGGCCACGCAACAACTTTGACCGAACCATATTGATCTTCAAGCTGAAATAGACCGAAGCGATCGCCCCTCTTCGTGTTGCGCAGGTTTAGATCAACGACAACTCCCCCGAGCGTCACCACCGTGCCGTGATTGAGACCGGGCAGACGATCCACATCCGCGTCTGCAAAATCGCGAAGCGCCTCTTCGTAGCCCGAAAGAGGATGACCGGAAATATAAAAGCCGAGCGTTTCCTTCTCGCCTCTGAGCATTTCGTGGTTTGCCCATTCAGGAACCTTTGGAAGCGGAGGTTCGGCGACCGGCGCCGCGGCAGCCAACGCACCGAACAGGTCACTCTGCCCGCTGGCGCGCGAACGCTGCAACCGCTGCCCGCTCTCGATCGCCGAGTCAATCGTCGCGAACAGCCGGGCGCGGCTCTTGTTTATCGAGTCGAACGCACCGGCCCGAATCAGTCCTTCGAGAACGCGTTTGTTCACCGCGCGGGGATCAACGCGCTCGGTGAAATCAAACACCGACGCGAACGGACCGTCGCTTCTGGCTTCGATGATAGAGGAAACAGCGGATTGGCCGATGCCTTTAATCGCGGCGAGACCGAACCTGATCGTGTTTCCACTCGCGGTGAAGTTGTCGAGACTTGCGTTGACGTCCGGCGGGAGAATCTGGATTCCCTGGGAGCGCGCTTCGTTGATATACCTCACGACTTTAGCGGTGTTGTTCAACTCATTCGATAGGACCGCCGCCCAGAAATGCGTTCTATAGTGCGCCTTGAGGTAAGCAGTTTGGTAGGCTAGATAACCATATGAGAACGAGTGGGCGCGATTGAAGGCGTAGTCGGCAAATCCCTCGAAGCTCTGCCACAGCTTCTCGATCTTGCCGCGATCGTGTCCGCGCTCCATCGCTTGCTTGAGAAACTTTTCCTTGTGCTTGTCGAGTTCCTCACGCTTCTTCTTGCCCATCGCGCGGCGCACCAGATCTGCTTCGCCGAGCGAATAGCCGGCAAGTTTTTGAAACACCGCCATGAGCTGTTCCTGATAGACGCAGATCCCAAGCGTGTTGCCCATGATCTCTTTGAGTTCGGGAAAGTCGTAACGCACTTTTCTGCGCCCGTGACGCCGTTCGATAAAGTCGTCAACCATGCCGCTGTCGATCGGGCCCGGCCTGAACAACGCGTTAAGCGCTGACAAGTCCTCAAGGCTCTCCGGCTTGAGCCTCCTGCAGATGTCTTTCATGCCTCCGGACTCAAACTGAAAGATTGCTTCGGTCTTGCCTTCGCAGAACAGTTGCAGGGCCGCGTGGTCATCGAGCGGCAGATTGGTAAAGTCAAGCCGTGCGCCGGTTTCGCGCTCGACCGACTTTAGGCAATCGTCGATTATCGTCAAAGTGGTCAGTGCCAGAAAATCCATCTTCAGCATCCCAGTCTTTTCCAGATCGTTCATGGGATACTGAGTCGTTATTTCGTCTCTCGTCGTCTTCGAGATAGGCACAAGCTCGTACATAGGTTTCGGCGAGATTACAACTCCCGCAGCGTGAACCGACGCGTGACGCGAGCAGCCCTCGAGCCGCTGAGCTATCTCGATTACATCGCGAACTCGTTCGTCTGTGTTTATGGCTCGCTTGAGATCGGGATTCTGTTTGATCGCGTCTCCGATTGAAACATTGCGTCCGCGCACCGGCGGCGGGATCATTTTGGCTATCTTGTCGACCTCGGCGTAGGGCATCTCGAGCGCCCGCCCCACGTCTTTGATCGCCGCCTTCGACGCCATCGTCCCGAACGTGCTGATCTGCGAAACATGATCGCGCCCGTAATAATCGGCGACGTAGTCGATCACCTTCTGGCGCCCGCGCACGCAGAAGTCGATATCGATATCGGGCATCGAAACGCGCTCGGGATTAAGGAAGCGCTCGAAGAAGAGATCATATTCAATCGGATCGATGTCGGTGATCCGCAGGCAGTAAGCGACCAGCGACCCCGCTGCTGAGCCGCGGCCGGGACCAACTGGAATGTCGTTCCTCCGCGCGTAAGCGATGAAGTCCCAAACAATCAGAAAGTAACTCGCATAACCCATCTTAATGATTACGCCGATCTCTCGTTCGAGCCGTGCACGATAATCATCGAGATCAAACTTTCGAGCGGGCCGATCCTTTATGTGCGCCCATCGTTCCTCGAGCCCCGCACGCGCGCGCCTGGTGAAGTAACTGTCCGCGGTCTCGCCTTCAGGCACTCGGTACTCCGGCAAATGGTTCTGGTTCTTCGGAAGCTCGAGCTCGCACATCTCCGCAATGGCGACGGTATTCAAAAGAGCCTGAGGCAGGTCGGCGCCGAAGATCTGCCACATCTCTTCGGCCGACCTGAAATAGAACTCACCTTCTTTATACTTGAGACCACGCTTCTCATTGACCGTCTTTCCGGCGCCGATGCATACAAGGATGTCGTGTGCCCGCCAGTCGTCCTGCATCAGGTAATGACAATCGTTGGTCGCGGCGAGCGGTATCCCCGTTTTCCTTGAGAGGGCAATCATGCCGGGTATCACTGTCTGCACTTCCTGCTCGAGCCCGTGGTTTTGAACTTCGAGATAATAGTTCCCTTTGCCAAGGATGTCTTCGAACTCTTTAGCCTGCCTGGCTGCTTCGTCGAACCGGTCGCTGAGCAATAACGAGGACGGCACACCGGATAGACACGCAGAGAGCGCGACCAGTCCTTCGCTGTGTGTGGCGAGCAGCTCCTTATCGATACGCGGTTTGTAGTAATAACCGCGAGTGAATGAGAAGGACGATAGCTTTGCGAGGTTGTGATAGCCGGTCAGATTCTTAGCCAGCAGGATGATGTGGTTCGTCCCTTTTTCGCCCGAGGCATCGCCCCGATCGGTGTGCTTGCCCTTCGCTATATAAGCTTCCATGCCGATTATCGGTTTGATGCCTGATGACTTCATCTTATTGTAAAAAGAGATGGCGCCGTAGAGATTTCCGTGGTCGGTGACAGCTACGGCTCGCGCGTTCATTTGCTGCGCGCGTCTGGTGAGCGGCTCTATTTGGATTGCGCCGTCCAGGAGGCTGAAGTCAGAATGGAGATGAAGGTGCACAAAATCTTTTTCGTTCATTGCCGCCTTCTTTGCAGTTTATGGAGTTCTTCTCTTTCTTTACAACCCCTTACAACCCTCTCACGAACGGGCCCCTGTTAGGTATGAAATATCGTTTATCGCTGCGGAAACGTTTCGGTGATATCTGCTCCAGGCTCCGGAGTCTAGCACAGTCGGCATGAGGTGTATACCGCAAGTTGTAGGGGAATCGCTTCGACGCACAAGATATTGACTTATTCGCTTGATCGCAGCTGAATATCACGATACGCTTCCGGTTGTTCGTTGCGGGCCCGATGATTGAGCTTAATGGCTGCATGTTGTACGGATTTCTTGAACGCGATCAGTCATGACTTCGGCTTAAGGCCTGGGGTATGCTATAGGAACGACGTAGCGGTCAATCGATGGGCGCAACCGCTCTCAGTGCTTTCCGAATCGTAGTGACCGTATCTTGGTCACATTTGGGTCACATTTGGGTTACAGGAGGAGTGACGCATGAAGACTTGCCCTCAAGAGTTTCACCGCGCAGCTTTGATCCTTGCAATCGCATCTTTACTTTCAGCGTTGATTCCAAACGTTCACTCAGTCACTGAGTCAGCGGGTGGGCAGAACTCGTCTAGCGTCATCGAGACGACCGCAAACCGGTTAAGGAAGGCTGTGCCAGGCGAAGCCCTTAGATCTCTGCCGGTGAGCTTCGAGGCGAATCGGGGGCAAGCAGACGCCGATGTGAAATTCGTGGGACGCGGCGACGGCTTTGGTGTGCTTCTCAAAACGGATGGGGCCGTGCTTGCGCTACACGACAAGAGGCAAGGACCTTTCAGGGACTCAGTATGCCTTACCGACCCGTCATCCGATGAATCAGTGCCTGCGCGTCGCGTAACCATGAGACTCGAGGGCGCCAACTCAACACCGTTCGTGTCAGGCGTAGAGGAACAAGCAGCTCGAGCGAACTATTTCATTGGCAATGATCCCTCCAAATGGGTCCGGGGCGTTGAGACTTACTCGGGTGTTTTGTATTCGAGCGTGTATCGCGGCGTCGATTTGGTGTTTCACAGCAACGAGCGACAGCTCGAATACGATTTCACAGTTGCGCCAGGCGCAGACGCTAATGCGATCAGGCTGCGCTTCGACGGAGTCGATGATCTGATGCTGGGGCCCGAGGGCGCTCTGATTCTGCATACGGCTGCGGGCGAGCTGAAACACGAACGACCGGTCGCTTATCAAGAAAAGAATGGCTCGCGAGTGCCGGTACCTGCCTCCTTCAAGGAGTCGACCGACGGGACGATTGGGTTTCAGGTTGGAGACTACGATGAGACCCTGCCCTTGGTCATCGATCCGGTGCTTGTTTATTCGACGTACGTCGGTGGGAGCTCCTCCGATTTTGGAAGGGGAATAACCGTTGATGCAGCGGGGAACGCCTACGTGGTTGGCGATTCGTTTTCGTCAGACTTTCTGTTCCGCGCTTCACCTACCAACTCCGATGTATTCATTGGGATTTTGGCTTCAAATGGGTTACTTCTCACCTACGGCTTCTTTGGCGGGGCCAAGAACGACACCGCAACTGGGCTGGCAGTTGACAGTTCCGGCAATGTGTACTTGTGCGGATCCACCGAGTCAATGGATTTCCCACAGGTCAACTCGGTAGGCTCGGCCCTGCTTGGGACTTCTGACGCATTTGTCGTCAAGATGACGCCCAATTTACAGCAGTTCTTCTATTCAAGCCTTATTGGCGGAAGCGGGCAGGAAAGCGGAGTTAGCGTGGCGCCGGACGCCGCGGGAAGCGCATACATCTCTGGCCGAACTTCGTCGCCGGACTTTCCACTAGTAGGGGCCATGCAGGTGACATACGGCGGCGGCGACTCGGATGCTTTTGTCTCGAAACTGTCACTAGACGGCAAGACGCTGGTTTACTCGACCTACCTGGGCGGCAGCGGCACGGAAGATCTGCAGAATAGGTCGGGAATAAGCGTCGACTCCGCCGGCAATGCTTATGTAACCGGCGATACGCAGTCTTCCAATTTTCCACTGAAGAATGCTGTCCAGCCGGTGAAGAACGGTAATGCATCAACTTCGGATGGATTCGTTTCGGTGATCAATCCGAGCGGTTCCGACTTTGTGTATTCAACTTATCTCGGAGGAATCAACGACGATTTTGGTCTGGCAATCGCCACTGATTCGTCCAAGAACGCCTATGTTGCAGGCAGGACCAAGTCGACCAGCTTCCCAGGCTCGACCGCGACCCGCACCTCGACAACGACAAGCGATGCTTTCGTGGCCAAACTCAACTCATCCGGATCGGCGATATCCTACTTGACGTTTGTGGGGGGCGTCACCGGCGATGAGTCTGCGAACGCGATCGCGGTTGATGCTGGCGGCAATGCTGTGATTGCGGGCAGCGCTGGGCAAGGGGTTCCGACGGTGGGTTCCATCCAGTCGTTCTTCAAAGGCGGCACCGATGACGCTCTCATCGCGAAGCTCGGAACGAGCGGCGTCGTTACGTTCTCCACTTATCTTGGCGGCGGCGGTAATGATGAGGCATTTGGAGTCGCTCTTGGCAGCGACGGCGCAATCTATGTTACTGGCGTTACGGACTCCTCTGATTTTCTGACTCTGGAGCCACTGCGCGCGATTAATGCCGGCGCGCGAGACATCTTCATTGCGAAGATCGATCCGAATGCGACGCCCAGCAAGCCGGTTGTGATTCAGGCCCTGATTAGTGGCAAGAACATCATCGTGTATGGCCAGAACTTTCAGATCGGCGCAGTGCTCAGGATCAATGACGAAGCGACCAAGACGAGAAACGACGATCCAGATCCGGCACAGGTACTGTTTGCCAAGAAGGCGGCCAAGCGGATCGCGCCAGGTCAGACGGTTCAATTACAGGTTGAGAACCCGGACGGTAAGCGATCAAACTTCGCGTTCTTGACGAAACCGCTTTAGGTGACTTTATACGCATCCGATCCGTCTATGCGGTACGGCGCGCATTCGATCGTTCCCGGTCATAGCAGTTGATCGTCTCCCAATAGCCTGTGTGTTGAGCTTTCCGGCGGCGCAACACCAAAAACCGTCGTCAGCGCAGTTTCTCTGACAGCGACTATTCGACGCGTCGCACAAAAACTCCACACCATATCTTTCTCACCAATTGACACAGTGATAGAATCGCGCCACAGAGAACAGGATTAATTTGGGGGTTTCGTTGTTCGTAGATCAGATTGTCTTCAGCGCAATCTCCGACAGCGAACCCGGAACATTGTTATTTGAGTCGTCAGGAGAATCATCATGCGTGAGATTACTGTAGGAATCGGCGGCGCGGCGGGAGATGGATTAGACAAGTCGGGCGACACGCTTGCGAAGACAGTGAGCCGGCTTGGACTGTTCGTCTATGCTTACAACAGCTATCAGTCTGTCATTCGCGGAGGACACATCTGGCTGCGCGTTCGGATCGCCGAAAAGAAAGTCTTCTCTCACGGTGACGGCTTGAACGTCCTAATCGCGCTGAATCAGGATTCGATAGAGCGGCACGCACCCGAAGTTGGCGCGGGGGGGGCGGTGATCTATAACTCAGACAAGTTGAAACTCGATCCCGTGCTTCTGGGCGACCACGTCCTGCCTGTTCCGCTGCCGCTGATCACGCTGACGAAGCCCTTCGGGAAAGTTCCGCCGGTAATGCAGAACACTGTCGCGCTTGGAGCATTGATGTTTCTTGCGGGGTTGGATTTCGAAATGACCGTGGGCGTGCTTGAAGATACCTTCAAACACAAGGGACAGGCGGTAGTCGATCAGAACGCCGGCATCGCTCGAGCGGGTTACGATTATGCAAGAGACAACTTCGTGCCGCTTGGTTACGAGTGGAACTTCCCGCGAACCCGCAGGCCATTCGTCACCGGAAATGAACTAATAGCTCTGGGGGCCGTCGCTGCCGGATGCAAGTTCTACTCGGCTTATCCGATGACGCCGGCTTCTTCGATCTTGCATTGGATGGCAAATCACGGTGATCGTTGCGGCGTCGTCGTCAAGCAGTGCGAGGATGAGCTGGCGGTTGCAAACATGGCTATTGGCGCCGGTCACGCGGGGGTCCGAGCGATGTGTGCGACGTCGGGCGGCGGCTTCGCGCTGATGACTGAAGCAATCGGTATGGCCGGAATGATCGAAGCCCCGGTTGTCATAGTCGAAGTGCAACGCGGCGGACCTTCTACGGGAGTACCGACAAAAACCGAACAGGCTGACTTGAACCAGGTGTTTGGAGCTTCGCAAGGTGACTACCCGCGGGCCATCATCGCACCAACCGACACGACCGATTGCTTCTACTCTACGGTTGAAGCTTTCAATCTAGCAGAGAAGTACCAACTGCCGGTGACCATCATCAGCGATCTGCTGCTATCGGAGCACCCCGAGACAATCGAAGCCGGCGCGCTTACCAACGAGGTTCCAATCGATCGCGGCGAGATCGTAAGCGAATGGCCTGAACCGAACGGAACATACAAGCGATATGCATTTACACACTCGGGTGTCTCGCCGCGGGCGTTGCCGGGAACCGAGGGAACGATTTACGTTGCCGCGACCGATGATCACGATGAAGAAGGAATACTGATCAGCGATGTATTCACGTCTGCCGCAATGCGCCGCAAGGTCCAGGAGAAACGAATGCGTAAGCTGGACGGGTTGCTTCGCGACCTTGAGCCCCCGGCGCTCGAAGGTTCTCCTGATGCCGATGTAACTCTGATCGGATGGGGGTCGACGAAGGGAGTGATTGGCGAGGCGATCGCGCAGCTCGCTCACCACGGCATCAGCGCGAATCAGCTTCAGATCAAGTATCTGGTTCCTTTCCAGGCTCGCGAGGTCACTCGGATTCTGAAGAACTCGAAGAAGACAATCTGCGTCGAAGCCAACTATACCGGCCAGTTCGCGCGACACCTCAGAGCTGAAACGGGTTTTACGGTCGACGATCACATCCTCAAATACGACTGCGAGCCATTTGAGCCGCACCATATCACGGAAGAAGTGAAAGCGATTCTCGAGGGACGCGAGCGAAACAGAAATGTGACGATGACCGAGGCCCGCGAGATGGCTTATCACTACATCTACACCCAACTCGGAGAAACGATGCGGCCGGGCAGGATCAATCAACACGATGGCAACGGATTTGATGAACAAGTGTGGAACGTTGAGATCGTATCGCGGGAGTCCGGAGAGAAGCGGGGCGAGCTTCTCATTGGAGTCGAAACCGGCTCGACTTATTCCTGGCAGCCGGTGGCATAGACTGTTACGACTGCCTTCAGGCGGGCGTTCGTAAAGTGGCATCCTGGTAATGGTCACGTACAAACTTCCACCCTTTAAGGCAGTACTACAAACTCATCGGAGGAATTATGGCAACCGTTATTGAGCTACCAATTCAAACCTATGAAGGAATAATTGACTCTGACTGGTGTCCAGGTTGTGGCGACTTTGGTGTGCTGAAGGCGCTCAAGATCGCAGCGGGGCGGCTCGGAATCAAACCTAAAGATCTGATCGTGGTTTCCGGAATAGGCTGCTCGTCAAACCTTCCGGGATTTATTCACACCTACGGCGTGCACAGTTTGCACGGGCGTGCCGTGGCAGTCGCCGAGGGCATCAAACTTGCCAATCATGATCTCAACGTAGTAATCACCGGAGGCGATGGCGACGGGTACGGCATTGGTATTGGTCACTTTATTCACGCGATGAGGCGGAACATCGATATCACCTACATCGTGATGAATAACCAGATCTACGGGCTCACGACGGGGCAGGCTTCGCCGACCACGATGAAAGACATGCGCACAAAATCCACGCCGCGTGGGAACGTCGAGATGCCGATCAATCCGATCGCGCTGGCTTTGGTTTCCGGAGCGACCTATGTTGCTAGGGGGTTCTCCGGCGTGCCTGAGCATATGGCGAGCTTGATTGCGGGTGGAATCGCGCATCGGGGATTCTCATTGATAGACGTTTTTAGCCCGTGCGTTACTTATAACAAACTTAACACTTATCCGTGGTTCAAAGAGCGCGTGTACAAGCTCGAAGACGACGAGAGCTACGACGTTTCCAATCCCGATTCGGCGGTGCAGAAGTCTTTCGAGTGGGGAGACAGGATTCCCATAGGGCTGTTCTATGAGGATGAGCTGCCTACATATGAGGACAGTGAGCCCGCTTTCAAGCAAGGTCCGCTTGTGCATCATAAACTCGGGCTGGATCGGGAGACCTTTGAAGGGCTGATTTTGGAATTCATGTGAATCAGGGCGTCTCGATTGCGGCAATCTGCCATTCTTTGTAGAGCTCTTCCACTAGAGACGAAATCTCGTCTTGCCTGCCGCTGATTTCAGCATATTGCTCCGGTCGCCAATCGGAAGACGCGTTTGCGAGCCTTTCGGATAGCTCCGCCAGCTCATTTTCCAGGGCCTTGATTTCACGTTCAATCTCTTCGAGTGTTCGGCATCTCTGTTTCTCAGATGAACCGGTTCTTGATTTGGGCCGGGTCACCGCGGAACGCTTCTTCAGCGGCGGCTCTTCCTTTACTGATTGTTTGAGGTGATGCACGGCATAAAAGTCCGTGTAGGTGCCTGTGTGATAAGTCGCTATGCCATTTTCAAAATGCAGTATCTCGGTGGCCAGTTTGTCGAGGAAATAGCGATCGTGCGAGACAGTAATGATCGTTCCGGGAAACTGTGCAAGCGCTTGCTCGAGCGCCTCACGCGATGGAATGTCGAGATGATTAGTCGGCTCGTCCATCACCAGTACATTCGCTCCGGTGTAGATCAGCTTGGCTAATGCAAGCCTGCTCTGCTCGCCACCGGATAGTGCGGCTACAGGTTTTGAGATGTCATCGCCGGTGAATAAGAACTTCGCCAGGTAGCTTCTTAATTCGGCGATACTTGTTCGGGGTGCTGCTGCGACGATCTCTTCGATTACCGTCGATGATAGGTCCAGGCTTGAAAGCTCCTGATCGAAATACTCGATTTGGATGTTGGCGCCCCACGTCAATCCTCCGTCTATCGGTTGAAGCTCGCCAAGGATTGTTTTCAGGAATGTCGTCTTGCCTGAGCCATTGGGCCCAATAATTCCGAGCCGCTCGCTTCGCCTGAGCAGAAACGAAATACGACTTGCGAGAACGTGACTGCCATACCCGATCGATAAGTCGGTCGCTGCAAGAACGTTGTCACCTGCGCGCGCTACCCTCTGAAGTCGAAAGTCCCCGGTGCGTTCGTCTCGAACGGCGTCAATTCGATCCAGCTTCTCAAGCATCTTGCGGCGGGACTTGGCCTGCTTCGTTTTCTGGCCGGCTATGTTGCGCCGGATGAAGTCTTCGGTGCGGGTGATCAACTCCTGTTGATCTTCATATTCTCGCGACTGAGCCAGCCTTCGTTCCTCACGCTGTTTTACATACGCGCTGTAGTTTCCAGGATAGGTGCTCGCGCGGCCCGCGTCGATTTCAATTATCTTGCCGGCAGTTCTATCTAGCAGGAACCGATCGTGTGAGATGATCACAAACGCCGACTTGTATTCCGACAAAAAATCTTCGAGCCACTCAACAGCATTCACATCCAGATGATTGGTCGGTTCGTCGAGCAGCAGAACATCAGGCTCCGAGAGCAGAAGTCTAGCAAGCGCCAGCCTCGCCTTTTGTCCGCCGCTCAAGGTTTCGGCGGGCTTCATCAAGTCAACTTCGCTAAAGCCCAGACCCGCCAACACTGCTTCGGCTCGTGAGTGATAACTGAAGCCGCCTGCGATGTCATATGAATGGCGTATATCGCTATACGAGTGCATAGCCTCATCGAGGGCTGCGCCGGTCAGTTCTGACATTGCGTGCTCGAGCCGCGTTATCTCTTCTTCCATCGCGCGCAATTCGGTGAATACAGAGTAGGCTTCGTCGCGCACGCTCAGATTCCCTGCAAAGACGGGCTGTTGTTCAAGCAGGCCGGCGCGCAAACCTCTAAGCAGGATGACTTCGCCTCGATCCGTTTCTTCTCGTCCGGTCAAAAGACGAAAGAGTGTAGTTTTCCCGGACCCATTACGGCCCACGAGGCCAACGTGCTCGCGCGGGTTTAGTTGGAAGGTTACGCCGCGCAGGACTTCAGTGCCGCCGTAAGACTTGTAGACGTGATCCAGCCTGAAGAGCATGTGTGAGAGAATGCCGGAAAACGGAGCAGAGGCAATTTTCCATTTTCAATTTGTCATTGAAAAGCACGATCACAAATGAAAAATGAGCAATGGAAAATTGCGCACTACCGAGTGTTGCTGTTTGAAGCCGCCGCTTTATTTGCGGTAGACGGCGGCCGATTGGAGCTCGCGGATGACGATTGGTTCTCGTTCTCAATGCGCGGTTGTGGCTGCTGCTGAGCAGCCTGCTGAAGCAACTGAGATGGCCGCATTTCCATGATCGTCTGTGGGTTCTGAATGATCCGCTCGGCCAGGTAGTTTTTTGTGGTGGTCTCAGACAGGGTCACCAGCACAAGCGCGTTCAACAGCACTTGCTGACGTTGCTGAGTAATCGTGTTGATGATGTCCGCGCGCACGTCGTTGAGTGTGAGATTCTGCGGGGCCTCGCGCTTGAGATTGAGTTTGAAGATGTACCAATTACCGGTGTTGTCCTTTATGGGCTCCGTGTATTGGCCTTCGGTGAGCGGCATTATCCGCGTGGGAATGTCCGGTATTCCCGCAAAGGACTGTCTCATGCCTGCCTCAGATGCGAAGCCGAGCCTGCCCCCGCGCATTGCTGAAGACTGTTCTTCAGATTTCTGCGAAGCCACAGTGGCGAAATCAGAACCGCTTCTGAGCTGAGCATAGATCGCCCTGATCTTCTGCTCGGCCCCTGCTTCGCCGCCATTGTTAGCAGGTGAGATGGCTATTACGGAAATATCGGCGCCGCGCTCCGCCTTGAATTCGGACTTGTGATCGGCGTAGTACTTCTCGATGTCTCCATCGGTGGGCGCGTTGACGCGCGCCTTTTGGCGCTCTCGAAGCTCATTGATGGCGAGCTGCCGGCGAATCTGATCTCGAACCTCTTCTTCGGTAAATCCTGCCTGCTTGATCTGGTTTTGATATTGCTCCTCGGTCATCTGAGCGTCCTGCTTGCGCTTTTGCACCTCTTGATTGACCTTGCTGTCATCAGGGACCAGGTTCTCCTTTTGAGCCTTTTGAAACATCGCTTCTTCCTGGATCAGGTTATCCAAAACGCTGAGCCGCGCGGCTACAAGTTCGGCTGGCGACATGGTTGCGCTGCCGCCGTTTGCGTCCAGCTGCTGCTTTATGGTGCTGTCGACTTGTTTGAGCTTTATCTCGTGGGAGCCGACCCGGGCCGCAACTTCGAGCGTTGATTTGTCAGACTCGCCCTTGCACGCGACAAGTAGGGCTGAGGCACACAGGACTACCGAAACTGATTTAATCGAACGAAACACGGCGATACTCCTTAATGAGGATGTCCGACAAACTCCGGTTTGTCGTTGATTCTTGAATGTGGTTGATTCGTTGGCTTGCGACAAACTCGAGTCTGCGGGGCGAAATGGTTTGACGGACGATGAGTTGCCCGTGTTAAACTGTCGTTTTGCTTTCATAGCGATATTCTCATCGGAGGTATACTACAATGTCTAAACGCTGCGAGGTCTGTGGCAAGGGACCCCAATTCGGTCACCGAGTGAGCCATGCCAATAACCGAACCAATCGACGCTTCAATCCGAATCTTCAACCGGTTCGTGCCCTTATCAGTGGGCGCGCCGAGCGAATTCGCGTCTGCACCCGCTGCTTGAAAGCCGGCAAGGTCGTCAAGGCCGCCTAGTTATTAGTCTCCGGCCATTAGGCATTCGTTAGCTTGCCGGAACCAATGACTACGGCGCCTCAACCGCAATCACATCAATCTCAACTCGCACATCGCGCGGCAATCGCGCCACTTCAACTGTGGACCGGGCCGGCGGGGTTTCTTTGAAAAAACTCCCGTAGACTTCGTTCATCTCGCCAAAATCAGCCAGGTCCTTAAGAAACACTGTTGTCTTAACGACGCCCTCCAGCGAGCTGCCCGCGGCTTGAAGCACCGCCTCTAGATTGCTCATCACTCTTCCCGTTTGCTCGCGTATTCCGCCTTCGACGATTTGCATTGTTGCTGGATCAAGCGGAATTTGGCCTGACGCGAAGACGAATCCATTAGACTTAATCGCCTGCGAGTAAGGACCTATCGCTTTAGGCGCGCTGTCGGTCTGAATGCGGTCTTTCATCCCTGCATGACTCCAAAGTCAGAAATTGTGTGCTTCGTTGAAACTTCGGATTATCTCAGATGAGTGATGAGGTTGTCTACTGATGGTACTCGCTATACCGTTCAGCATTGGAGACGCGGAGGTTTGTTGAAAAACAATCAGATAGAATTACAGGCCCTCGAGGACTAAGGATGCGTACAATTGTAATACTGGATTTGTGGAGTTCAACAATTTGGTGATCACATCAGGTCGTATTTTTCCATCAGTGGTTCTCGTCTGCGCAAGACCTTCCCTTAGATGCCAGTACAGTTCCACTCGATTAATCTTCTCAGCATCAAAACTCGAAAGAAAGGTAAGAAAATCCTGAAGTATCTCGCCTCGAACACGATCAGTCGGAGCTAATTCAAGCAAGACACGATATGTCAAAGACTTCTCGCTCACATAAGCCTCTTCGCTCCTCTCATCATCCGACTTCCAGTCCGACAAGAGCCTGAGAGTCTCAGCAAACCGTTCGCTCCATCCCGGAGTGTCTCGCTCAGCGTCCGAGTATGGTTCCCGTTTCTCGTTGAACCTTAGCCTTTGCAAAGCCTCGAGTAGTTTTCTGGAGATCGGGGAAGTCCAAAAAGGCGCCTCTTCATAGGCAGCATCCACGCCTGAAGGCTTGACTTCTTCCATTGTTATCGGCTTCCACCGAAAGACAAAGTAATTGGCCCGCCTCACAAAAGATGGTACCTTGCCAGCTCCCTCGTAGGTATCTGCGCATACCCTTTGAGACACGCTCTTCACCACATAGTCGCGATAGGCGTCCGCTAATACTCTTGAAGGAATTCCGCGTTTCTCCATCGATGAGATTAACTCATTAACAGAGTCCGTAACTGAGAACAGGGCCTCGGAGGCAGAGGAAGTCCGGTAATCGCTCGCAAGCTGCCTGAGCCTGTTGCAATAGCTCGTTATGAACCGTTCCAGCACGTCACTGTCCAGGTTTAAAGCGTTCAGTGCTTTGGCCAGAGGCCCAATCTGAACGGGCGACACCATTTCATAAATCCTGTTCTCAATGAACTGAGCCTTATAGCCTCCTTCGATCTCTTTAGCAGTAAATGCGTTCTTTGCTAGATCCCTAAAAGTCTCATAGTAGGCTCTCACATCAGAAACGAGGAACTCATTACACGATGTCGCAGACTGGAGGCGAGATTTAACATCAATTCCGGAAAATAGCTCTTTTGCACGCTTCTGATCGATCTTTGACATTGCATCGACAGCGCGGCAGCGCAGCGATATTGTATCCAGGTTTAAGTCATATGCCTGAGCGAGATAACCCGACGGCGTATCGGCAGACGTCCCGGTGAATTGCGTCTTCTTCACCACGAATGTAGAACCACCTGCATAATCGAAAGCCTCTCCTAGAAGCTCTAGCTTCAGGTCCTTGGCTTCAGCAAGATTAGAAGCTGCTAAACGAATCAAAGAGTCTGACCTTAATTCTGCGGATACGGCCCGTGCCTTTAATAGCAGAGAAAAAAGCTTAGGGGAGATCCGTGGTGCTAAGCTCGACTGTTCGTTCGCCACCTTGGGGGATTGCTTTTCCCGTTTCCCACCTTCTTGACGCAGATCGCAGACGAAAACATTTGAAAGGCTCAGGACGACTAATGGAATGCAGAGCAGCTTACACATAATGACCCCCTCTACAACCGAGATCAATATTACTCAATACCGCTTTCACGGCCTTAGCGCCGGTTTGGTTCCAAAAAGGTCTTCCTTTATCCTTCCGGAACCAGTCCCGGTAGCGAAATCTTAAAGTAGCTCTCGATTTCTTCTTTCACCTTCCCGTCGTAGGCACCTCTCCACAATTTCATCACCTTTCCTTGCGGAGATACCACGATTGTCTCTGGGGTTCCCCCAAGTTTATATGACGAGATGGTGTCATACGACAGGTTAGAGCAAATCGGAAATGTAATTCCGTTTTTCTCGACATACTCCTTCAGTCCGTCCGAGCTTAGAGATAAGCACAATAAGCGGTATTTCCCGAGAACCCCATTTGCAAGGGCTGCGACATTGTTCTTATTCCTTGTACACCAGGAGCAGCCGGGAGAGAGTACATAGACGATCAGAGGGAATTCGGCGTCTCCATATGACATTGAGATCGTCTTGCCGTTCAAGTCCGCAGCCCTAATCGGAGGCACCGAGCTGTTTGGTTGAAGGTCATTATCAGCTCTTAACGCGGCGTCTGTATAGCGCAACTCTTTGATCTTTCGGGTTTGCAAAACATTCATGATTACCGAACATATGAGCAAGAGGATCAACAGATAATACATAGCGGACGGTTTTCGCTTGTGCTGTTCTTTCTTATCTGCGTGACTTAGCAGTCTTATTTCCTCGCCCATTACAAGCCTCTTAACCCCAAACAGGGAATCAAGTGAAGTGGCGTCTCGCGGCTCGACCATCAGACTGCGGTTCACGGCGCCGCAGAAATCAGGCCTCAGGCTTTCCTTGCGATATCCGTGATCAATGTGCAGCAAGACCAGCTATGGCTTGTCCTTTCCACTCAACACCAAGGAAAGCAGCGGGTCTTGCAGTAATTATTCTTGTGGGTGTCAGGATTACATGGGACTTCGCCACACTCCAGGTGCACCACACAACAGACCAACCCGAGATCGCAGTCCGAGCCCTGAGAACAGCAAGTTCCTCCTGTGGCATTGGCGGTGCGCGGGTCTATGAGACTGGTTGCAGAATAGATCATCGCCGCCGTAAGTAGAACAATACCCATCACTGTCCTAAGTTTCGACCTCATGGCGTCTCCTCCTGAGATTCTAAGTAGTTTGGCTTAGTTTGCTCTGTGTTAACAGGCTAGAGAATTTCGCCGGGAACTGATCGCGGCAAAACTTCTTCCGCTCGAGCACAAGTGGAACTTACCTCGTAGCGTACGCTGAGTCAATTACTTAGACTTCACGAGACTTCACGTTTTCGCACAGTTTTTTCGAGATGATTGCGTCTCTCTCGCAAGTGTTCACGTATTTGTTCCTCTGAAGGGTTGAACAACGAACTAAGGCAAATAAGAGGGGCACCGGTGGCGGTTCTGACAGTACTCACCAAGCCTTTCTCTATCCATTTGTACATAGTCCTTTTGCTCTTGCCAACTACTTCAGATGCGCGGCGAATGGTTATCAGTGATATCGGGCGATGACACTCTGGACAAGCTGGAGGCTTGATGATGTTTTGCGCGGATGTTTCACCCAGCACTGAGACAGGCCCGTCTGCCTGATGACACCAGTTACAGTAGTTCGTCAATTGCTGACCCAGAGGGCTCGCTCTTCGCCCGACTCTGTTTTCGTTTCAGTGAGGATTCAACGCCGACACGGAGCGCCTAACCACTACGCGACTAAAGCTAGTCGTCAGATTAACTGACACGGCCCAACCTGAGTCTTTCATTCTTCAGTAGCCAGGTTGGGACACTGTCGAAACGTCTGCTACTTTATTCCGGCTGGATGTTCCAGGTCAAGTTTTTTTGAACTACGCGCGGGGTGGGTACAGGATGGTTTTAGTCAAACCTGCGCCGGCTCGCCGCTCGTTCGTTCGACGTCGATCACTCCGCGAATTGACTTGAGCGCTCCCGTCATTTTCTCGAGGTGTTTCATATCGAATATCTCGGCGGTCAGCACTAACTGGCCGCGCCCTTCATTGTCGAGCGACGCGCGAATGTCGCGGATGTTGGTGCCGACGCCGGCTATCGCTTGTGTGACATCGGCGACCATTCCCGGCCGGTCCTCAGTGACCAGCCGAACGGTGACGGGATAAGCCGAAGCGTGCTGCGCATCCGATTTCATCCATTCAACTTCGATCAGCCTCTCAGGGTTCACCAGTAAGCCCGGCATGTTGGGACATCGGGTTGAGTGCACCGCAACACCTTTTCCCCGAGTGATGTACCCCATGATTTCTTCGCCGCGAATTGGATTGCAGCATCGCGCGCGGTAAACCATCAGGTCATCGATGCCCTTCACGATTATGCGGTCCTGCAAGCCCAGAGCGCGCTTGACCACTTGCTTTAGCGTGGGCCGCTTCTGCTGCTCCAACTCGCCTACTCGATCCGGTGGCAAGAGCTTGGACATCACGTTCCGTGGAAGAATCTTGCCGTAACCAATCGCCGCCAGCAGATCATCGGCACGCGCGACGCCGTAATCCGGCGCGATCCTGTCGAGGTCGCCGTTCGAAAGGATTTTCTTTACGTTCAGACGAAATCGATCTGCTTCCTTCTCGAAGAGCTTCTTGCCGAGTTCGATCGCGGTCACCCGCTCGCTTTCGGCGAGGTAGTGACGAATCTTCGACCTCGCACGCGAGGTCTTTGCAAAGTTCATCCAGTCGCGCGACGGATGCGCAGACGGCGAGGTCATGATCTCGACCACGTCGCCGTTGCGAAGCTGATACCTCAGCGGAACTATTCGACCGTTTACTTTTGCTCCGGTGCAGGCCAGGCCAACCTGCGTATGTATAGTGAAAGCGAAGTCAACTGGCGTGGCGCCGCGTGGAAGCTCGATTACTTTTCCTTTCGGGGTAAAGCAGTAAACCTCCTTTGGGTAAAGGTCCAGCTTGAGCGAATCGAGGAACTCACGGGAGTCCTTGACTTCCTGTTGCCACTCGACGAGTCGCTTGAGCCAGACGAAGGCTTCGTCTTCTTCGGTATGTGTGCCGCGACGTCCTTCCTTGTACTTCCAGTGTGCGGCGATCCCTTCTTCGGCGATGGATTGCATTTCCTGCGTGCGGATTTGGACCTCGAATGGCTGACCGCCTTCGCCAACCACCGACGTGTGCAGGGATTGGTAAAAGTTCTCGCGCGGTATGGCGATCCAATCCTTGAAACGGCCAGGGATTGGCTTCCAGGCGGCATGGATAACTCCGAGCGCGGCGTAGCAATCTCTCACCGATTCGGTGATGATTCGGATGGCCACGAGATCATAGACCTGATCAATATTGATGTGCTGGCGATGGAGCTTTTGATAGATTGAATACAAGCGCTTGATGCGCCCTTCAATATGAACGACGTGAACGTTCGAGTCAGCCATCATTTCGAGTATGTGACCGCTGACTTCGGCGAGAAACGCATCCAATCGCGAACGACGATTCTCGACTAATTCCTTAAGCTTCTGGTACTCCTCCGGCTCGAGGTGTTTGAAAGCCAGGTCTTCCAGTTCGCCTCGCACCCGAGCCATTCCGAGTCTGTGTGCTATTGGCGCGTAGACGTCGAGGGTTTCCTGAGATATGCGCCGCCGCTTTTCTCCGGGTAAAAACTCGAGGGTGCGCATGTTATGCAGCCGGTCGGCCAGCTTGACCAGCACCACGCGCACGTCATCTACCATCGCCAACAGCATCTTGCGCATGTTAAGCGCCTGGCGTTCCTCCGTAGATGCCTGATCGAGTCTAGATATTTTTGTGAGGCCGTCAACGAGATGGGCGATCTCGGGACCGAAATACTCTTCAATCTCTTCAACTGATGTTTCGGTGTCCTCGACAATATCGTGCAGGAGTCCGGTGGTGACGCAGGTGGGATCGAGGTTCAGGTCGGCTAATATGTTGGCGACTTCGAGTGGGTGCACCAGATACGGTTCGCCCGACTGTCGGGTCTGTCCGCGATGCTGGCGAGCAGAGAACAGATAAGCGCGGCGCAGAAGTTCCTCGTCCACGGTGGGATGGTTCTCCCGCAGCTTTTCAATTATCGTCTCAATCCGAATCATTGCGATGGTACGCCTGATGTGACCTAAAATAAGAAAGGTGACCGCCCGTTTGAGCGGTCACCTTAGATTCTAGCATAGGAGGGAAACTAGTTCACTTGGACGGCGCTGCTTCGCTTGCTGCCTGCTGTTGCTGTTGCTTCTGCATCGCGATGTATTTTTCCTGCATGGCAGTCGCTTTGGCCTTGAGCTCGTTCATCCGCGCCGGATCGTACTTCATCTCTTCGATGAACACCAGCTTTTCGTAGAACCAGGCGTTGGCATAATCGGGATCGACCGAAACCGCCTTCTGCAAATACTCGTGAGCTTTCTGGACAAGAGGCTTCATCTTCTGAAGAATCTCGGGCGGAACGGGCCGGTTCTTTTGCAGATAACCCGCATTCATATCGTAGGATTCCTTCCAGTAGCCCACGCCGAGCGTGTAGTAAACATCGGCTTTTGTCTTGCTCGTCGCCGATGCCACATTCGCTCTCTTCTCAAGCGTATCGCGTTGAAGCTGTTTGTATTCCGCAGCCTTGTCCGGGTTAACCTGGGCCAACCTATCGTAGATGTTAGCCTTGTACGCGAGGGCCTGGTCTATCGCCGTGTCATTGCCCGGGTTCCTGCTCATCACATTATCGTAGGCGGCGATGGTTTTCTTGCCAAGATCTTCGCTGAGTACCTGATCGAACTGCGCTTTGACCGCCTGAGCGTAGTAGAGCTGGGCGTTTGTCAGATCAGGGCTCAATTCGAGCGCCCGCGAAAACCTATCTTCCGCGGTTTGGTACTTGCCCTTATTGAATTCGCGGACGCCCTCGTTCAGGCTATTCTTCGCGCGCAGTTTGTTAACCACTCCACATCCAGGCGTAGCAAGCGCAAGCGCTAACAACGCCGGCAGGAGGAAATGTGTTCTCTTCGTTTTCAAGACTGTTCCTCCTTCCTCGTCGCTTCACTCCGCGAACCTTACTTAAGCCGACGAGGCGACCGCGTTCACTGCAGGTAATCTATCTGAAGCCCGATAGGCTGCGCCCCGGCTCCTTTGACCGTGTCGATGACCGCGACGATGTCGCCGTACTGTTTATCTTTAGGCGCCTTGATAAACACGGTCTTGTCGGGCCGCTGTTCGAGCAGGTCCTTGAGCGTCGTACCGAGCTCCTGCAATGTCATCGCCCTGCTGTTGAGCTCGATCTGCTGATCCGGTCCAGTACCCGTCAACTTGACGTCGACCATCAGCATGTCCGAAGGCGGCGTCACATTCGGTTGGCTTTCTTGCGGCTTCTGTGGGATCTGCGATTCGAACTTAGCTTCCTTCTGCGGCTGTATGACCATGAAAATGATCAGCAGCACCAGCAGAACGTCGATCAACGGCGTGACGTTGATATTCGGTGGCGCCAGCCCAAGCTTCCTCGAACGGACTCCCTCTTCATTCTCTGCTTGTACCATTTTTACTAATGGTCCCTGACAATCAGGCACCATCCTCCTTGATGTTCGCCTATCTTATTCGTAGGCCACTGGGGCGGATGCCCTATCCAAACATCCGCGTTCATTACGTGCGTCCAATGCTACTCTCGCGCTGCCTTCCCTCGATGGAGGTGTGCTACTTACCGGTGCCGGCTCCTCCTCCGCCCTGACTGGCTTTCTCTTTTTCAGCTACCAACCCGATTCGGTCGAAGCCGGCATCGCGAATCGAATCGATCACCGATACGACGGTCCCGTATTTAACTTGTTTATCGCTCTTTATGTAGACAACCTGATCGGGAGCCGGCTTATCCTTTAGGATATTCCTTATCCTGGTAGGTATGTCTGCTTGAGCGACTTTGTCGCGACCGATGTAGAACTCGTTGTCTTTCGGTATAGCCACGACCGCCGACGTGTCCTTAATAATATTCGGGTCAGGATCGGGGTATTTGGATTGTGGCAACGCGACGCTGACGCCGCTCTGCAACATGGGCGCGATGACCATGAAGATGATCAAGAGCACCAGCATCACGTCTACCATCGGTGTAACGTTAATATCGGCAACGTAGCTTCCCTCGCCGCCTACCGCCATTCCCATAGTGTTACCTCACTTGAGCTCTCGGCGCTTGATGAAGTAGTCAATAAGCTCCGAGGACGAGTTATCCATCTCAATGGTGAAGGCCTCTACCTTGTTGGTAAAAATATTGAAGGCCCACACCGCGGGAATCGCCACCAGCAGTCCGAACGCTGTTTCGATTAGCGCTTCGGAGATGCCGCCTGCGACCGCCGCGATACCGGTCCCTTCTGCCGCCTTCATGCCCTGAAACGCTCCAATGATCCCGATGACCGTTCCGAGCAATCCGACGAAGGGCGCAGTTGAGCCGATCGTTGCCAGTCCGGAAAGACCGCGCTTCAATTCGGCAGTCTTCAACGCAGTTGCGCGCTGAAGCGCTCGCCGCGCGGCATCCATCGTGGTTCCGGGTATATCAGAACCAGCCTGATGCGCTTGAAACTCCTGCAACCCCGCATTGACCACCATAGCAAGATGAGACTTCTTATGGCGATCCGAGATTGCTATCGCCTCGTCAATTCGATTGTCGCGAAGCGCCGCAGCAACCTTTGGCGCAAACTGACGTGACTGATTGCGCGCCGCATTGAACGTGAGCCAGCGCTCGACCATCACTGCGATCGAGTACATGCTCATGATGGCCAGCACAATGGCGACGACCAGCGCGGGCCACTTCATTTTCTGGATCATGCCCCAAAGTGAGAAGTCTTCCGTTGCGCTCGCGGCGCCCTTTTCACCACCGGCCGCCTGGTCGGCCGCCTGGAGCAAGAAGAAAGCGAGCTTGTTGCCCGCCAGCCAAGTGTTCGATAGAAGAAGTAGCATTGGTAGAAACCCTCCAAAGTAGAATTAGCTAGTTGTACTGCGGGGCTGCGACTGATAGCGTCGCAGCCCCAAAAGCGTCGTGATCACAAGTTGAAATTGAACGTAATCGTGCCGATGACTTTCACAGGCACGCCGCTCAACTGAGTTGGGCTGAACCTCCAACCTCTTGCCGCTGCAACCGCTGCATCCTTAAGTAGCGGGTGGCCGGAAATCGCGCGAGCCGAAATTACACCGCCACCTTCGTCGACGGTTACTTCGACGACTACCGAACCGCTGACTCGAGCAGCCTTGGCAAGGGGTGGATAAGCGGGCTCAACGCGTTTTGTTGCCGATCCCTGAAGGACACCACCCGATTTGCGAATGATTTTCGGCGGCTCCGGCGCTTTCTCCGCAGGCGGCGGAGGTGGCGGAGGTTCTGCCGGACCGACCGGTCCGATGCCACCCGGGACGCCGCCCGGTACACCGCCGGGAACGCCACCGGGAACGCCGCCCGGCTGACCGCCCGTTTCGCCGACTGAGGTGCTCTGAAAGACGGGTGGTTTCGGTGACGGCGCCTTAATTTCTTTGGGCGGCTCTTTTGCCGAGACGAAGGCTTCGACCGTATTGGTCTTCACCACTTTTTGTGGCGCTGCGGCCGGAGGTGGAGGAGGAGGTGGTGGTGGCGGCGGTGGCGGAGCGAGCAGCGTCAGCGCGTTGAGTTCCTCATTCAGCTTTGCGTCATAGGCCATGATTCCCCACACGATCACAGCCGTTAGTACCGAAACCCAGATTGCCGCGGTTATGCTGAAATAAACCCACCGGTTTGATCGCGTCCTTACTGCCGACGAGGTTACGAGATGGTCGAACATTGAACTTACCTCCGGTTGTGCGATGGGTCGGAGACGCGATTCCTAGGCGACAGCGCTCGTCACTTCGGATCCCCACTCGATCGAATAGGAATTTGCCTCCCAGAGCGCCTGATAGGATTCGCCACCGTCTCGCTGGAGAGACGGGTGTAAAGCATCCAAACGCCGAAAGTCAAGAACACTTTTGTGCTGAAAGTCTGGCTGAAAACCGGCTGAGTCTACACTCGCCTTCCCATCTAGTCAAGAAGTTTTCAAGCTTCCAGCCACTTAGACACCAGGCTCGCGATTTTTGTTCCCGCCGCCAAAAGCGGCAGGAGGCGATGCGCCCCGTGCCTCAGACCTTAGCCAGAGTCCGTTCACCTGCGCGAGCCTTCACTTCCGCAGGCCGGTTGCGTCCACGTTTTCCGCCGGTTATGTACTCCCACCACAGCATCATCGGGCTTGCAACCGCGATGGAAGAATACGTGCCAATGATGATGCCAATCGTCAGCGCCAACGCGAACCCACGCAGGACTTCGCCTCCAAACAGAACGATCGCGACCACAGAAATAAAGGTCAGTCCCGCAGCGATCACCGTCCGCGAAAGAGTCTGGTTGATCGAGTCGTTCGCGATCTGGGCGAGACTGTCGCGCCTGCGTGTCCTGACGTTCTCGCGTATTCGATCAAAGACTACAATTGTGTCGTTCATCGAGTAACCGACTAACGTCAGCAGCGCCGCGATGACAGTCAAGCTGATCTCCCAGTGGAACAGGGCGAATATCCCGAGCGTGATCAATATGTCGTGAAACACCGCCAGCACCGCCGCCACACCGTAGATCCACTCGAAACGGAACGCGATGTAGACCAGCATTCCTGCCAGCGCGGCAAGTGTGACGTAGATCGCGCGATTGCGCAGATCCTGTCCGACCACAGCCCCGACCACATCGGCGGAAATAACCGCGAAGTTTCCTTCGGTGAAGTTCGCCTTCAACTTGTCCAGCAGCTCTGCCGAGACATCTTGCGTCTGAAGCAGGCTGATGTCGGTAATAACCCCGCTGCTGTTTCTGCGGTAATCCGAAATTGCCTGGGCCGCTTTCGAATAAACATCGGAGCTGCCCCCAACTCCGAGCGGGTCGATGCGCCGCAACCCGTCTTCGATTTCACCCCGGCCGGCCAGGTTCAGGTCGATCTTACCTGCGCTGAAGCGGTCCTGGATAACCTGTTTGACCTTACTCTGATCGAAATTGGGTAAGTCCTTGACGTCGAGTGGAAAACTCTGAAGCGAGCTGATGTCCCTGATGAACCCTTTGTTAGGCCCATCACGGAACGCGACGATTTGATCGCCGATCTGGCGGTAGGGATGCTCAGTGGGAAAATACTGGGCTTTGATTTCCAGGGGATCAACCTGACGCAACTCAGCCTCGATTCCAGCGGCATCAATACTATTGATGTTTACTTTGCCCGCAGAATCGTCGCCGGCCGCGTTGAGTCGCTGCAGGGCTGAGATGATCTCACGCTTGTCCTGGTCTACGCGTCGCTCCGCTTCATTTCCCGTGGCAAGCTGGGGTGCATGGATGATCAATTCATTTGGGCGGCTGGTCACCGGTTGAAGGGTCACCTTGGTGGTGTCGATTCCCGCCGCGCCGAGAACTGACCGGACCGTCCCCAAGGATGGCAGCTCCTTGAAGCGGACATCCATCAGCGTGCCGCCGGTGAAGTCAACTCCGAGATTGAAGCCGCGAAGCTGCACCGCGAGCGCCCCCACCAGCAACAAGACAATTGTCAGTCCAATGAAGAACTTCTTGGCGTTGATCCAATCTATCTTAGGATTTCTGAATAGCTCTACCATATTAAGTCCAATGATGAATGCGGAACGCTGAATGATGAACTTGATTCACCATTCAGCGTTCAAATGCTCAAAGACTCCACCCGCGCGCTGCGGTTAAGATGCCACATGAAAATCGTTCTGGAGACGAACACTGCTGTGAACAGATTTGCCAGCAACCCGGCGACAAGCGTGACCGCGAAGCCACGAATCGGACCGGTGCCGAATACGAACAGGAAGATGGCTGATACGATCGTCGTGACGTGTGTGTCTATGATCGTGAGGAACGCTTTGTTGAACCCGGCTTCCACCGCCGAAGCAACTACTTTGCCGCTGCGAAGTTCTTCACGGATGCGCTCGAAGATCAGCACGTTTGAGTCGACCGCCATGCCGATCGTCAAGATCACGCCGGCGATGCCAGGCAGTGTGAGCGTGGCATCGAACAAGATTAAGGCTGCCAGAAGCAGTACCAGGTTCAGAATCAGGGCGAGCACCGCATTGATGCCCGAACCCCGATAATAGAAAAGCATGAAAACGACTACCGCCAGCATCCCGGCAACTGAAGCCGTTACGCCTTGTCGGATCGAGTCGGCTCCCAGCGACGGTCCGACGGTTCGCTCTTCAAGATAGACTGCCTTGGCGGGCAGGGCTCCTGACCTCAATATGAGCGCAAGATCTTCCGCCGATTTCTTTGTGAAGTTCCCGGAGATCTGTCCGCGGTCATTGATCTGACTATTGATAACCGGCGCGGACTTTACTTCGTTATTGAGAACAATCGCCAGGTAATCCTTGACGTGTTTGCCGGTTGCGTCGCCGAATCGCCGCGCCCCGTCCGGCGTCAGCGAGAAATCAATTTCGTAAGACGAGCCGCCATATTGAGAAGATCTCGCTGACGCATCCCGCATATCGAGCCCACTAATCACGGGGTTTTTTCCGATCACAACCCATCCTTCCTGGGTCGAGCCAGAATCCGGCCGATCACGATAAAAGGATACTTCGTATTGGCTGGTATAAGGGTCGTTCCCCGCCGGTGTTGTCTTGGCAGCCGCCTCCGCCGCTTCCTTTGTTGGATAAGGAATCTGCGTGCCCTTGGCGACAAGCTTGAGTTCGAGATTCGAATCGGCGTTGAGAGTGTTCTTCACTCGTTCCGGATCATCGACGCCGGGCATCTGAATCACAATTTGATAAGTGCCTTCGCCGCCCTGGCGTTGAATCGTCGGTTCGGTAACGCCGAATGCATTGACTCGGTTTTCGATGATTGCCTTAGCCTGCTCGGTCGCTTTATCGCGAAACTGGTTTTGCGCGGTCTCGTCCATCGATGCTGTTACGGATCCGCCTCTTTCCTCGACCTTCCAGGTATCCCTTCCGAAATCGTCTTCAAGCTCCCTAACGATATCCGAGTTCTTTGTGCTATCCGGGACTGTAACCACAACCTTGCCGGGCGTGTCTCCGTTGACCTCGGTGAATGGCAGGTTCTTCTCCTGGAGCTTGGCGCGCGCAATGTCGGCGTTTTGCCTTGTTATCTTTTGGATCACCTCGTCGGTCTGCACCTGCATCACCAGATGGCTTCCGCCGCGAAGATCCAGTCCTAGATGGATGTTCTCCGAGAGATTCGTTTTGATCTGTGACCAATTGGTGAAATCCCTGACCGTCGGCTTGTGGTGCGGCTTGAAGACTACAGCAAGGCCGCCGATGGTTACGATCAGAATTATGATGACTCTGTTTCTAATCTTGCTTTGCATACCCGAAAAAGTCCTTTACTTACTGGCTTCAACCTCTTTCTCCGAAGTCTGTAGACGAGCGATCGCGCTGCGTTCGGCTTCGACTGAAACCGATTGCGCGATTCTCAGCAGCACCGTGTCATCCTTCTCACGGACCGCGACGATCGTGCCGTAGATCCCACCGGTGGTGACGACCTTGTCGCCGGCTTTCAGCGCTTTCAGCATTTCGTTGCGCTCCTGCGCTGCCTTCTTTTGGCGTTGCTGCTGCGGCCTTATGAGAAGGAAGTAAAAGATTACAAAGATCAGGATGAAAGGCAGCAGGCCAATAAGCCCTCCGCCGGCGCCGCCTCCCTGTAAGAAAGCCGGAAAAGCCAAAGAACCGAGGTTCGAGATTATGTTCATTAATTACTCGCCGGCACTTCAAATGGGAGGGTTCGCCCGCGGGGGCTGCGGTCCGATTTCCAGGTGAGGATCAGTCCTGTCCGCGTGCTAGTCCGCTCAGAAAAGAATCACGAAATTCAATAAAAGTGCCAAGCACGATAGATTGCCTCATCATCCTCATCATGTCAAGGTAGAAGCTCACGTTGTGGAGCGATCTAAGCACGGACCCGAGTATTTCATCGGTCATATATAAATGCCGCAAATAGGCTCGCGAATATCTCGCGCACACCGGGCAACCACACGCTTCATCAATCGGCTGGGGATCGTCCTTATAGCGTGAGTTCTTGATGTTGAGCTTGCCGCCGCTGGTGAACAATTGTCCGTTGCGCGCATTGCGAGTCGGCATCACACAGTCAAACATATCGATTCCCAAAGCCACGGCCTCGACGATGTCTTCAGGGGTGCCAACTCCCATTAAGTAGCGCGCGTTCTCTTCGGGCATCATCGGCGCGATGTGTGAGACGACTTCGAACATCGCGCTCTTCTCTTCACCGACCGAGAGGCCGCCAATCGCGTATCCTTCGAAGCCTATATCGATCAGTCCTGCGAGACTCTGCTCGCGAAGATCGAGAAACGTGCTTCCTTGAATTATTCCGAATAACGCCTGAGTCTGATTGACCACTCTTATTCCGGTAGCCTCCGATACCGCCGGATCGTCGTGCAGATCCTTAAGTCGTTGCTTTGATCGTCGAGCCCAGCGATTTGTTAGTTCAAGCGATGCGAGTGCTTCCTCACGAGTAGCCGGAAAAGGCGTGCATTCGTCGAACGCCATAACGATGTCCGACCCGAGCGCCGCTTGTATATCCATTGATTTCTCGGGCGACAGAAAGTGCGTCGAACCGTCCACGTGAGATTGAAACTCAACGCCGTCCTCGCTCAGCTTTCGAAGCGAGTTCAAGCTGAAGACTTGAAATCCCCCGCTGTCGGTCAGTATCGGACGCTCCCACGAAATGAAGCGATGCAGTCCGCCAAGCTGGTTAATCGTCTCGTACCCAGGCCTCAGATAGAGATGGTAGGTGTTGCCGAGAATGATTGACGCTCCGGCGTCTTCGAGCATTTGTTGCGTTAATGCTTTGACTGTCCCCTGGGTACCCACGGGCATAAAGGCGGGCGTGTCAATCACGCCGTGGGCAGTCGTGATGCGGCCGGCGCGTGCGCGGGTAACGGTGTCGGTTGCGACTCTTTCGAATGAGAACCCGCTGTTCATTACCGGTCTGCTCGTCATTCTGCGTTGGCGGGCTCGGACTCTTCAAGCATCGCTTCGGGAAAGACAATTCGGTCGTAGACATCAACCAACCGTAGCGTGCAGCCGATTGAGTTCAGTACTACACTCTCTGAAAGATCAGTAGCTGTAGCCGCAATCACCAACTGGCCCGTCTCGTCCCTAGCGAAGTGCTCGATCAACGGCTCGCTCTGGGCCACTAAGATGTAGTCGGTCAGCGAATCGAGATACGTACGATAACGCGCGAACTTTTCGGTTCGATCGAAGGCCTCTGTGGATGGCGATAAGACTTCGATTATGACTTTGGGATTGAGGAGCACGTCACGGTGTTCGTCGAGGTACTGCGCTTCACCACACACTACCAGCAGATCGGGAAACGAATACAAACCCTCCGCCCCGTAGCGCGACTTTGGGAGTGGACCGCTGCGCACCTTGGTGTCTTTCGAAAAGGCCCGGCACGGCGTGCCCTTCAATTGATGTGCAATTTCCGCAGTGAGATTAGTGCAGATTGTTCCGTGCGCCTCGCTCTCGCCTGCCATCAAATAGATCTGTCCATCCAAGTACTCGCGACGTTCCTGGGATGCGCGCTCCAGCGCAAGGTACTCGTCCTCAGTGTAGAAACTCTCCGGTTTTCGCACGCTTGCCATCAATGACCTCCATTAATAGAAATACCCAGGAGGTCGATTGCGATGATTATAGACCGGGCGCGCTGTCGAGCCAAGGACATCCTCGTGCGGTACAAATTGCGATGTAACACCGTTAGTCGTAGGATTGGTGCCGATCGATTTCTGTTGCTCCACACAGAACTGGGTTTAAGGAAATGATGACCAATGCATTACAAGGCATTCGAGTACTTGATCTCTCGCGAATGTTGCCTGGCCCTTACTGTTCCATGATGCTCGCCGATCTCGGCGCCGAAGTAATCAAGATCGAGGAACCGAAAATCGGGGACCCTACTCGGCATAGCCCGCCGATGATTGGCGGTCAGAGTGCGGCTTTTCTTCAGGTCAATCGAAACAAGAAATCCGTTGCGCTCGATTTGAAGCGGCCGGAAGGGCGGGACATCTTCCTGAAACTAGCTTCCACAGCCGATTGTGTGTTGGAGCAGTTTCGCCCGGGCGTCGTTGACCGGTTACGCGTCGATTATGCGGCCGTTGCTGCGCTAAACCCGAGACTTGTTTATTGCTCGCTTACCGGCTTCGGTCAGAACGGTCCGCATCGCGAGCGCAGCGGACACGATCTGAATTATCTTGCGCTGTCGGGCGTACTCGGCTTGACCAACGATGAGCATGGCAAACCCGTTATTCCCGGGGTGCAGGTAGCCGATCTCGCGGGCGGGATGATCGCGGCCTTTGCGATGCTCGCGGCGCTGCTTGTTCGCGAACGCACCGGTCGCGGTCAGTACATAGACGTATCGATGTTCGACGTGATGCTCTCGATGTTACCGGTTCCGGCGGCGCATCAATTTGCCGGGCAAACAATAGGAGTCGGCGGAAAGTATGCGCTCTCGGGTGCTTACCCTTTCTATAACGTCTATGAGACGAGCGACGGAAAATTCATGACGCTCGGAGCGCTCGAGCCGAAGTTCTGGTCGAATTTCTGCCGGACGGTTGAGCGCGAAGATTTGGTGTCCCGCCAGTTTGATTCGGGCGTCGAGCGCGAGAGTTTGTTCGACGAAGTTCGCGCAATCTTCAAGTCTCGGACGCGATACGATTGGATTGAGATGATGCGTAACGCGGACTGCTGCTGCGAACCGGTTCTCTCAATGTCCGAAGCGTTCGAACATGCGCAGACGCGGGCTCGGGAAATGATTCGAGAGTCCGAGGATACGAAGAGCAAAGAGTTGGGCTTCTCTTACAAGATGAGCTACTCTGAGCTGCAACCAGGCACTCCGGCACCCGCGCTTGGAGAAAACACAGATGAGCTTCTTGCCTCGATTGGTATCTCCGAGGAACACAGTACCCGACTCCGAAAGACCGGTGTTATTCGCTAAGGAGGCAACGATGGACCACACGCTTACTGATGATCAGGAACAACTGCGAAGACTCGTCGAGGAGTTTGTCGTTCGCGATGTGAAGTCTTATTGGGAGAAGCACGGCCACGAAGAATTTCCCTGGCCGCTATTTCGGAAGTTAGGAGAGCTAGGGCTCGCGGCAGTTCCATTTCCAAGCGAATACGGCGGCGGCGGACTGGACTATTCGTCATACGTAGTTGTGCTGGAAGAGCTCTCGCGGTTGGGAAGTCATCTCGGAAGCGTGCTCTCGGTTCACGGGCTTCCGCAACTGATCATTAATCATTTTGGCACGGCCGCCCAAAAGCAACAGTACCTGCCGGCAATGGCGCGCGCAGAAATCCTGGGAGCGTTTGCGCTGACCGAACCCCACGCCGGTTCGGATGCAGCGAACATCAACACTCGCGCGGAGCTTCGCGGCGATAAGTACATCCTGCGTGGCCAAAAGATCTGGATCACTCACGGGGGCGAGGCCGATGTCTACATTGTTATGGCTGTCACCGAGAAAGGCAAAGGAGCGAAGGGCGTCAGCTCGTTTATCGTCGAGAAGGGAACACCGGGTCTCGCGTTCGGGAAACGAGAGCGCCCGATGGGATTGCCGCACCACACTCGCGAAGTGTTTTTCGAGGATTGCGTAATACCGCGAGGAAATCTCATCGGTCGCGAAGGCGAAGGATTCAAAGTTGCGATGACCGCATTGGACTCCGGCCGAATCACTGTCGCCGCAACTTCGATAGGAACTGCCCAGGAAGCTTTCGATCACGCATTGCGCTATTCAACAGAGCGGCGCGCTTTCGGACAGGCGATATCTGAGTTCCAGGGAATCCAGTTCATGCTTGCCGACATGGCCGCCGCGATCGAAGCCGCGCGCTGCGTGACTCGAAAGGCTGCGTGGTTGCGCGATCGCGGCTTGCCGTTTAACGGGATCGCTTCGATGGCGAAGCTGCTTGCAACAGATTCTGCGATGAAGGTTACCACAGATGCGGTGCAGATCTACGGTGGGTATGGCACGAGCGAGGATTATCCGGTGCAGGCGCTGATGCGTCAGGCGAAGATCGGTCAGATCGTCGAAGGAACTAATCAGATTCAGCGAATGATAATCGCCCGGGAGCTGCTAAAGAAGTTCAGGAAGTAAATAGCCCGGGAGCCAACATTAAGAACCGCCCGTTTTCGGCGGATACGATCATACAAAATGTAGCTCGACCGGTCGCGGTATGAGTCCGGCCCGGTGACCACGTTCGAGTAACAACCTCACCGCTTCGCGTCCGCGGTCGCCATAGTCAATCGTGTAGTCATTCACGTACATCCCAACAAACCTATCCGTAAGCGTCTCTTCCATTCCTCGTCCGTACTTCATCGAATGCCGCACCGCCACTTCGCGATTCTTCAACCCGTATTCGATCGATTCGCGCAGGAGTTTCGAGACTCTTGCAATCAGGTCTGCTCCAAGCGACTTCCTGATCGCATTACCACCAAGCGGAAGTGGAAGACCTGTCTCGGTCATCCACCATTCGCCGAGGTCAATCACTTTGTTGAAGCCTCGCCTGGAGTACGTCAACTGGCCTTCGTGAATCAACAACCCCGCGTCTACATCGCCACGCTCAACCGAGTCCATGATCTGATCGAACGGAACTACAACTGTCTTTGCGTTGCCGATACAAAGCCGGAGAGCAAGATAAGCCGTCGTCATTAATCCCGGCACCGCAATCGTCGCGTGGCGCAGATCATCTAAGCTCATTGGGCCCATTGGCGCTCGCGAAATTACCAACGGGCCGTAGTTGTCACCTATCGAAGCACCCGAGGTCAGCAACGCGTACTGGTCCAACACATAAGAGTAAGCATGAATAGAGACCGCAGTCACATCGAGTTCGGCCTTCAGCGCGCGGCGATTGAGGGTTTCTATGTCTTGAATGACGTGCGTGAAAGTTAACCCGTCGGTCTCGATCTTGTCAGCCGCCAGCGCATAAAACATGAACGCGTCGTCCGGGTCCGGGCTGTGTCCGAGCGTGATCTCTTTTCTTTCCATTTTACTTTTTCTCCGCGCCGTCCTTTGCTGATAGTGGTTCAGTTGACTCTGGCGACCTTGTTGGTAAGAGGGAACCGCTGAGTTGCGCTGACTGCGTTTCGCTGACCTGCGCGGATCAGCGCACTGAAGGCAGCGCACATCAGCGGTCGCCTCTTCTCGCTGAGACGAACTAACTGTTCGCGCTTGCAACTCACTTTCGAGTATAGCAACCTTTGAGGCTCAAGCAATCTGTGGAACAATGGAAACATCATGACAACGATTGAACGAGTCAACGCGCGGGAGATTCTCGATTCTCGCGGCAATCCGACGGTCGAGGCGGAAGTCACGCTGGCGAGCGGGATTATCGGCCGCGCGGCCGCTCCTTCGGGCGCTTCCACGGGTGAGAACGAAGCGCTCGAGATGCGTGACGCGGATAAGAAACGATACGGCGGGAAAGGCGTCCTCAAAGCGGTCGCCAACGTCAACGGTGCGATCTCGAAAGCGATCATCGGACGCGACGCCCTGATGCAATCGGACATCGATCTGGCTATGCTTGCGGCTGACGGGACACCAAACAAACGCAAGCTTGGCGCAAACGCGATACTGGCGGTGTCGCTCGCGACCGCGCGCGCGGCGGCCGATGCGCTCGGGCTTCCGCTCTATTCGTACCTCGGTGGCGTTGGCGCGAGAGCGTTACCGGTTCCGATGATGAACGTATTGAACGGCGGCGCCCACGCGGACAACAACGTAGACTTTCAGGAATTCATGATCGTGCCCGCAGGTTTGCCGTCGTTTGGCGAAGCGCTTCGCGCGGGAGCTGAGGTATTCCACTCCTTGAAAGCGGTTCTCAAGAAGCGAGGGCATTCAACATCAGTCGGTGACGAGGGCGGATTTGCCCCAAACTTGAAGTCAAACGATGAAGCCATCGACGCGATCCTCGAAGCCATCAATCAGGCCGGCTACAAACCGGGTGAGCAGATCGCGCTCGCGCTCGATCCGGCTTCGAGCGAGTTCTATGACAAAGGCCTTTATGTGTTCAAGAAATCGACCGGCGCGCGGATGAGCTCCGATGAGATGGTTGGGCTCTACGCGAGTTGGGTGGATCAATATCCGATCATTTCGATTGAAGATGGGCTGGCCGAGTCCGACTGGACCGGCTGGGCGACGCTCACGCAAGAGCTGGGCGGACGGGTTCAGCTTGTGGGAGACGATCTATTCGTGACCAATACCGAATATCTTGCGCGAGGCATTCGCGAAAAGGTAGCGAATTCAATTCTGGTCAAAGTCAATCAAATCGGTTCGCTTACTGAGACTCTGGACACAATTGAGATGGCCAGGACTCACGGTTACACCTGCGTGATCTCGCATCGGTCGGGTGAAACCGAAGACACGTTTATCGCGGATCTCGCGGTTGCTACCAACGCCGGCCAAATCAAGACGGGCTCGGCGAGCCGAACTGACCGAGTCGCGAAATACAACCAGTTGCTTCGCATCGAAGAGGAGCTAGGCGCGGCGGCTCGGTACCCTGGGTTTGAGGCGTTCGCCGGTTCACGGCTCGGAGAGGGCGCTGCAAGGCGCGCCTCCAGGTCGGCATCGAAGAAGTGAACTCCTATGCACGATCTGAAGTCACTCGGATGGGGCGAATTCTTCGAGCGCGGGTTTCAATCCTACCGCGAGTTGGGCCACTTTGCCGGAAGAGTCGTCCTCGAGCAACGAGGTGCATATAGAATCTATGCGGAAAGCGGTGAATTGACCGCCAGAGTGCGCGGCAAGCTGAGATTCGACAGTGAGAGTGCGGCTGATTTTCCCGCGGTTGGAGATTGGGTTTCAGTGTCCATTCGTGAGCGAGACGGTCTCGCTCAGATTCACGCCGTCCTGCCGCGTCGAAGCAAGTTCTCACGCAAGGCCGCCGGTTCAAACAGCGAAGAACAAGTCGTTGCCGCAAACGTCGACACGGTCTTTCTGGTTCAAGGTCTCGATCACGACTTCAATCTTCGGCGACTCGAACGCTATCTTGTGGCTGCATTTGAAAGCAACGCTACACCGGTGGTGATACTCAGCAAAGCTGATCTCTGCCATGACTTCGAGCAAAAAATCTCGGACGCGGAATCGGTTGCGCCGGGCACTCCGGTTCACGCGATCAGCTCGACTACAGGGCAGGGATTGGAGGCGCTTGAGCGGTACATACTGCCCGGAGTTACGATCGCGTTTCTGGGGTCCTCAGGCGCGGGTAAATCGACCCTGATCAATCGAATCGTCGGAGAAGACGTTCAGAAAACTGCTGAGGTTCGCGAGCACGACAGCCGTGGCCGGCATACGACGACGCAGCGCGAGCTGCTCGTGTTGAAGACGGGCGGGTTGTTGATCGACACGCCGGGAATGCGCGAGCTACAGATGTGGGACGCGAGTGGCTCCCTGGATGTGGCGTTTTCCGACGTTCAATCGATTGCCGCGGCTTGTTACTTCACTGACTGCAGTCACCAGAACGAACCAGGCTGCGCAGTAAGGAAAGCACTCGAGGAGGGCTCGCTCGACCGAGCCCGATACGAAAGCTACAACAAAATGGAAAAAGAGCTGGAGTATCTCGACTCGAGGATGGACACGCGGCTGAATCTGAAACGAAAGAACCGCGAAAAGAAGATTCATAGAGCGTTCAGGACTATCAAGCCTAAGCGATCGTAAGTATCAGCGCGAATGTGATCGTCGGCGAGCCCGCGAATGCGGGCGACGGCATGTAGCCCAGGGCAAGTCCGCGCAGCCCTGGGTCCGAGCAGTCCTGGGTCTGCGTAAATCAATATCCACGGCGCGAGCCCGCTTAGCGGGCGACAGCACGTGCTTGTGCTTTAGAGTGCGTATGGCCCATTCGTATTCGAACCTTCTGTATCACATCGTTTTTGGAACCAGTGAGCGACGACCGCTAATCGATGAAGTATTTCAACCCCGATTGTACGAGTATCTCGGCGGAACTATTCGCGGATTGAAGGGCACCTGCTTTTGAAGATGAATTGATCGCGTTGTTGAAGGCTGGTGGGTTACCGTACCATTCTGAATCACCTATGGACTTGAGCATGGGCCTTCGGAGTTCCTGATGCAAAATGCTGTCGCCCGCTACGCGGGCTCGCGCGCTGAATCGGGACACTACCCTGGGCTCGCGGACTCGCCCTGGGCTATATGCTGTCGCCCACTACGCGGGCTCGTTGATTGCAGCGATTCAGTTGGTCGAAGTGGATGAGGTATGACGACCGACCTTTTTAAAAAACAAGCCCAGTCTCACGGTCGGATTGCGCCTTTGCACAAAACGCGAGTCCTCGACGTTGGTTGCGGCACAAACAAAGTCGCGGGCGCCATCGGTATGGATGTCAACCCGCGCACTGCCGCGGATGTGATTCACGATCTCGACGACCTGCCTTACCCATTCGCCGATGACCAATTCGATGAAGTGATCGGCCGGCACGTTATCGAACACGTTCGAGACCCGATGGCCGTGATGTGTGAGCTCCATCGCATCACTCGAAACGGTGGCGTAGTGAAGCTCCTAGCTCCTCACTGGACCAATCCCGATTTCGCAACCGATCTAACTCATCGCAATCATCTGAACAGTTATTCGTTTCGTAATCTCACCGATGACCGAGCGGTCTTTCCGTTCTACACGGATGTTAGATTCCGCCAGCTCAAGACGCGAGTGACATTGTTGAATCTGTGGAAGCTCACCGGACTCGAGCTCTTGATCAACCTCGATCAGCGACTTCCTTCCTTGAGATTCATTCGCAAGTTTTGGGAGCAGTACTTGAATGCGATTGTCAGAGGGAAGGAGATTCACTTTGAGCTCGAAGTGGTTAAGAAATAGATCGATGATCCGCCGCCCAGCATAGCGTTCGACAGTCTGCTCTTGAATCTTCGCGCGTTACTCGGGAAGGTCGCGCTACTTTCTGCGCTTCAAATAAAAGATCGGGTCGGCGGGCGACCCCGCGACGGTCACCAGTTCCCATCCTTTAGCGCCGAGCTTATCCAGATTCTTTTCGAGAGGGAAAGACTCGCGGCTGAACGCGCCGGGTTCCTTGCGCATGCTTCCGCCATCCATTCCAGACAGGTTCACCGTCCCGCCCTGCACCACAAGATATTCCCAACCGCTTCCGCTCTGATCGTCGTTGGCCTTACTGCGTCCACCGAGAATCGAACTACCCGCTACAGCGACCATTAACCCGATCAGCACGGTAGCGATCAAAACCAATAGTTTGTGTTTCATACTTCTCCTTACCCTCAGTTCAGGCTCTTACTCCTGGAATCCATCTTGTTACTGCTTCAGCGTAGGCTCATACTTCTCTCCGAACTTGCGCTTGAGAGCGGGCTCTTCGTAGAAGAATACAAACGCATGCATCAGCAGGAACGCGAGCCCCGCGCACTCGATCAATCGTAATGACTCGAACCAGATTAGCTGTCCCCGATTACCGTCAACACTCCTGCGTACATTGGATTCCTAACGTACCTGTACAGACCTCGGACGACAAGTTGTTTGGCGGGTCGATCGGCAACGGAGTGCCTTTGCCGGCAAAGGTGAAACCCCACGCGCACCAAAGGTATATCGGTATCACCAACAGCCCGAAGTAGTGTAGCTGCCTGTCGAGATTGGTCCACGCGCGCCCGCCGAAAGTACGTTGCGACATGGGATCAGTATCGCGACGGTTACCGGAACGAGCACGGTGAAGATCAAAGTCTTTAGAGCAGTCATGTTCGGTCTATACTCGCCATTCGTCTATCAACAGCGGTCATTCATCGCGATTTCTATTTGTCTTCCTGATTTCCAGTGAGCGCCTGCTGGCGAAACGCGGCCGCGCCCAGGAGACCGCCCATTCCCATCGACTCGACTGCCGAGCTCGGCACAAGCATCAACGCCCCCTTTTCCTTCAAACCTTCATAGAGCATGTTCATCGCTCGCAGATGAAGCGCAGTCGGATTGTTCTTGTAAGACTGAGCGGCTTCATCAAAAAGGTGCGCGATTTCAACTTCAGCCTGGCCGAGGATGATACGCGCTTGTTTTTCGCGAGAGGCCTGGGCCTCGCGCGACATCGCGTCCTGCAATGCGTCCGGTATCACCACGTCCCGCATCTCGACCGATTGAACGGTCACGCCCCACGGATTCGACCGGTCATCGATCAGCTTCTGCAACTCTTCTTCTATTCGTTCACGGCCCCGTAGAAGTTCTGTAAGCGCGGTCCGTCCGATGATGTCGCGGAGCGCCGTCTGCGCGGCCCAGCTCACGGCTTGCTGATAATCCTGCACTTCGAGAGCGGCTTTTTCCGGATCGTAGACCATCCAGAACAGGACGGCGTCTACATTAACCGGCACGGTATCCGAAGTAAGCGTTTGCTCAGCTACAAAGTTCGTGGTGATTACCCGTTGATCGATCCATGATGAAACTGTGTCAATCAAAGGTACGATCCAGAAGAGGCCCGGGCCTCTAATGCCGACGTAGCGTCCAAGTCTCAACACCACCGCCTTCTCCCATTGCTTTGCGATTTTTGGCGATTGCGCGAGCAGGAATCCGAGAACCAATCCGGCTATCACTCCGATCGGATTCCTGAACATCACGGTTAGCGGAATGCCAAGCGCCAGCGGAAAGAGAAACAGCAAAACAGAAATGATGTTGGACCGAGGTGCATTCGGGGCGGAGAGCGCAACTTTCGTCAGCGCTAGTTGAGTGTCTTTGTTTGCGATTCCCATGTGCATTCTCCTTTTCGAGATGTTCATTTCATCTTTTTGAGCCGATCCGACAGATGATCAACCGCGCTCCTGGCAGAGAAGCCGAGATGGGTTGCCTGCCCGAGGAAGTGGTCTTCGATCTCGCGCAACTCGCGCTCGCGGTCTTTTTCACGGGCTGCTTCAAAGTGCCGGGCTCGGACGAAGGTTCCAACGCCACGCCGGGTTTCGACTATGCCCAGGCGTTCAAGCTCTGCGTAGACCTTGGCGACGGTATTTGCGTTGATTCGCAAGTCAACGGCGAGTTGTCGCACGGTTGGGAGCTGATCGCCTACAGCTAGTTTCCCTGTCGCGATTGAGAATCGAATTGCCCGCTCAAGCTGATGATACAGCGGCGTCGGATGCCCAGTGTCGATGTTGAAAGAAAGACTCATTGTCCTATTGTACTACGGCAATAGTACAAATAAGTTTCCCCGATGTCAACAAAACAATGTGTCAGTGGGGATTGCGCCGAATGCAACGTAGGGGGACTCGCGATTGTTTGGGGCGGACGAGGCCAGACTGCCTGGAAAAAACTCGTCAAATAGCCCTTGCAAAGCTTTTTCTAAAGTTGTAGATTGCGCACATCACGCAATCATATAGCGGCTCTGATCGGCATAATCGGGATCATTGAGGATGGGTAGTTGCTGGGAGACTCCCGGGCTTTAAGTTTGGGCAAATGATTTGTTTCTCATTTTCTTCCTTGCAGTCATCATCTGAATAGTTTCTTCCTGGTCCGGCGAACGTAATAGTTGCAGGTCAAATCTCGCCGGGATCTTTTTAGCAATCACCGATCTTTGCTGGGACATCTCGCAGCTAAGCTCCCGGCCCTGTGAAGCGACCCTTTCGCGTCGCGCGTTGATCTCCTTCAAGGCGGGCTTCGAATCAAGGCTGGTTTCACCTGGCACGGGAGCCAAAGACGGACTCTGAATGGTGGTTTTCATAAGGGTGCATTTGATGACATTGGCATCGCCTTAGAGTGGTGCCCTGGAGTTAATTGAGTAAGGCCGCCCTCAAGGTGGTCACTCGCATCACGCCACCCGCATCGAAGAGGCGGCTGACTCAAATGGAGGAGTCTCAATGAGGATGAATGGTATCCAAACGCGTAAGGACGCGGCTGGGTCTCCGTTTTTCCTAGGGCTGCTGCTTATCTCTCTGGGGATAGTATTCAGCCTTAGCGCGAGACCAGCCCTGGCGCAGACAACTTCAACAGGCAGCGTGACCGGTCAGGTGACGGATCCGCAAGGCGCAGTAGTGCCTGGCGCGGACGTCACGCTGACTGACCTTGCCACCAGCAGCACGCAGAAAACTGCGACGAATGAGACGGGCCGATACACCTTCGTCAACATACCGCCCGGCATGTATGACGTGTCGGTCAGCAAGACGGGATTCAGAGTGGCGAAGATCGCCTCGCAGAAAGTGACTGTGGGCTTGCTGCGGACGATCGACGTCACGATGGAGGTCGGCTCGGTTTCCGAAACCGTGCAGGTTTCGGCTTCAATAGGCGCCGAGTTGCAAACCACGAACTCTACAGTCGGGGTAACGATCAGCGGCAGGAATCTCGAGCTCATTACAAATCTGGGTCGCGATGCCAATGCGCTATTTGTCTTGCAGCCGGCGGTAACGCCGAACGGCGAGGTGGCTGGCGCGGTTCGAGACCAGAACACCTACCAACTCGATGGCGGCAACAATAGCGACGATATGGCCGGCACTAACAATACCTACACGCAGGCCGTCGGCTTTATCGGGTCGACTGCGACTGGCGGGACCCCGTCGGGTGTAATGCCGACTCCTGCAGAGACCGTCGAGGAATTCAAAGTCGCGACCAATAACCAGGGTGCCGACTTTAATGGTTCCGCCGGCGGCCAGATTTCCCTGGTCACCAAGCGCGGGACGAATCAATGGCACGGCTCGGCTTACGAACACTTCTTCGGGAGTAACTTCGGCGCCAACAGTTGGCAGAACAACCACACCCCGGTGAAAGACGCAACCGGCAAGATCATATCCCCGTTTACCCCGCTGCCTCATACTCATCAGAACAGGTATGGGTTCTCAGCCGGCGGGCCAATTGCGCCGGAGTTCTGGGGAGGCAAGACATACATCTTCGCCAACTATGAAGCTCGGCGGTTCCCACAGGCCGCAACCATTGAGAGGACGGTGCCGACCGAGTTGTTGCGCGCGGGAGTCATTCAGGCCCAGGACAGCGCGGGGATCTGGCAACCGTACAATCTTAACACTACGCCGGTTACGGTAGCCGGACATACGTACCAGCCTGCCCGGTGCGGAAGCACGCAAGCGCTCTGCGATCCGAGGGGGCTCGGTATGAACCCGCTGATTTCGACGCTCTGGTCCAAGTTCATGCCGCTGCCCAACGACCCATCGGCGGGTGACCAGCACAACACTCAAGGATATCTTACCTCGGTGTTGTTGCCTCAAAAGACCGACTCTATCGTGGCTCGACTCGATCATGACTTCGGCCCGAAGTGGCGGTTGATGGCGAGCTACCGATACTACCGACTGGACCAATTGGCAAACACGCAAATTGACATCGGAGGACTGCTCGGTGGAAGCCTCGGCCAGGCGGTGTCGGCCGCGCCTCGGCAACAGAGACCGTCGTACTATGTGGTCGGGCTCACCACAAACATCACCCCTAGTCTGACGAATGACTTTCATTACAATTACCTGCGGAACTTCTGGGAATGGTCAACGGCCGCGGCGCCTCCGCAGCTTCCGGGGCTCGGAGGGGCGTTGGAGCTGGGCGGTGAATCGGCCAACGCGTTGATCCCCTACAACGTAAACACGCAGAATGTCCGCCAGCGGTATTGGGACGGACAGGACCACACCATTCGTGACGACCTCACCTGGATTCGCGGAAGTCACCTGTTCCAGTTTGGGGGTTCCTATGAACGGAACTTCGACATCCATCAGAGGAACGACAACGGACAAGGTGTCATGGCCGCGAATGTGTATCAAATAGGCACCACGAATCCGGGCTTCGCTTCCTTGAGCCCGAATTTTACACCGACCGGGTTGCCTTCAACCTCTCTAAGCACCTGGACAAACTTCTACAGCGATGTCCTTGGCATCGTCGTTCAACCCCAGTCCCTCTACACTCGCAAACTCCCTGACCTCAGCCTGCAACCGCTGGGGACTCCGGCGTTCGATAAGAGCGTCATTCCCTCCTACGGCGGTTACGTCAGCGACACCTGGCGCATTAAGCCGACATTCACGTTAAGCTTCGGCATGGGCTACACGGTTGAGATGCCGCCTTATGAAATAGCCGGTAAACAGGTGATGCTCACGGATGAGAAGGGTAATCCGATTGTGACCGAAGATTACCTGGACAAGCGTAAGGCAGCAGCGTTGGCAGGACAGGTCTACAACCCAACGCTTGGGTTTGCGACCATTCGAAATGTCGCTGGCGGCGGTCGCAAGTACCCCTACGATCCGTTCTACGGCGGCTTCAGCCCGCGCCTTGCCGTAGCGTGGAATCCGAAGTTTGACAGTGGAATCCTGGGCAAGTTATTGGGTCCGGGTAACTCAGTCATTCGCGCTGGCTACAACCGAATCTTCGGCCGGCTGAATGGAGTTGACCTTGTGCTGGTTCCACTCCTTGGCACCGGCTTGCTGCAAGCCGTCCAGTGTCAAGGCGCGGTAAGGGCGGCGAGCGCAGTCGCTGGTAATCAGTGCCTGGGCGTGAACGGTGCGAATGCGAACACAGCTTTCCGCATTGGGGCGGATGGTTTGACCGCGCCGCTTCCAACTGCGTCAAGCACTTTGCCACAACCGTTCTTCCCTACGACGCTAAGTTCATCGGGAACTCGCTTCGCATCGGCGGGCGGAGGGTCTACGCTTGATCCCAAGTTCAGACCTAATGTCTCCGATCAAGTAGACTTCACGCTGCAGCGGGAGTTGGTATCGCACAAGCTTCTGCTTGAGGTCGGGTATATCGGACGGCGAATCCAACACGAGTACCAATCGATCGATCTGGACGCGGTTCCATACATGACAACCTTAGGCGGCCAGACGTTTGCGGATGGCTTCAAGAACCTGTACCTGCAACTCTGTGGGTACGGACCTTCGTGTGCAGCGCCGGCTGCGTCAGTTCTCAACGCGGTTACGCCGCAGCCGTTCTTCGAAAAGGTGATGGGCGGACCCAGTTCCACCTTCTGCCACACGGCGGTTGGAGGCGTAACGCCATCCAGTTGCACTGCAGCAGTGGCCTTGAATCAATCCTCCAACATCAGGTCCACCCTGGTCTACAACATGTGGAACGCTCTCGCGAACAGCAGTTCGTGGACTCTGGGGCGCACCCTGCCAAGCTCGAATCCTCCCGGCGGTTGCGTTGCCTCTTCGCCGGTTTGCAACCAGCTCACGTCCATATTCATGGAAGCGGCTAATGGATACGGAAACTACAACGCGGCCTTCGTCTCGCTCGCCGTACGCGACTTCCACGGAGTAACCGCGCAGTCCAACTTTACCTACAGCCATACGCTTGGCACCGGAGCCGTGACGCAATCGACCAGTTCGTTCTCCGTTTTGGATCCGTGGGACCTCGGGGCGATGTACGGGCCTCAGTCGTTTGACGTTCGGTTCCTCTTCAACCAATCGTTGCTGTGGGAGCCACGCTTTTTCAAGGACAAAAGCAGCATCCTCGGCAAGGTTCTGGATGGATGGGCTTTCGCTCCGCTCTTCACAGCGCGCAGCGCTTTCCCGCTGGCCATTACCATACAGTCGGGAACCAACGCATCCTGCCAGTCTTTCGGCGAGATGAATTGCAACGAGGGCGGCACTAACGAGCAGGCGGCTTTCGTCGTGCCTTACACTGGAGGCAACAGTGCTCATAAGGGCACCGTTGTCACCGGCACAATCGGGACAAACACCAACCCGGCGAACGGTGGCGTTGGCATCAACATGTTTTCTGATCCAGCCGCCGTATACAATGGATTACGGCGGTTGGTTCTCGGTCTTGACCACAACGGTGGTGGCCTTGGCCGCATTCGCGGATTCCCCACCTGGAATCTGGACCTGAGCGTCGCGAAGAAGTTCCAGTTCACGGAGCGGATTGGAATGATGTTCCTTGCCCAGTTCGCGAACGTGCTGAACAAGTTTCAACCCGCCACCCCGGCGACGAACTACTCTCTCGACAGCCCGTCGTCGTTTGGTAATATCACCACACAAGCCAATACACCCCGGCAGATTGAATTCGGCCTGAGGGTTCACTTCTAGGAACCAACTCTACAGGGGCCGAGGAATTCGGCCCCTGTTTGTCCTCTTCCACTATGAATGTCTCCTCGTCATTGTTCCTCCTTTGTGGCAGTGTACGTGAATAACCTTGAATGTCATCGCTGCAGTGGTAAGGTTCGCGAAGCGATTAATTCGGAATGGTCGCGCTAATTGATCATCGACCCGTCCAACGGGCAGGGGTTTTTACATATCGCTCGGGTAATTCCTACCAGCCCAATCTCTCACACGTTCAAGAAATCAAATAGCTGTCCTTGTTTTTGCTGGCTTTCCATCGATCTTGAAGGAACACCAAAGCGGCATAATGATTCCAAACGGCTAGCGCAAAAAAGTGATGGTAGTTACCCTGCCCTGCATTGGTCATTGTGAGTGATCGACTTGATCCTGTCTTGCCGTCCGTTCCACAAACGGTCGCATTGAGTTGTCGCGCAAGGCATCTGCGATCAAGATAGCACCCAGTTCTTCATTCCCAGCGGGAAGAGGGACCAAGGCAAATTGAGGCTTGCCTTGACCTCGGTGCGTAGATCGAGTCAGGCATATTAACAAGACTGCAACAGTTGCCTCCTGCCGCTATTTAGGGAGATGATTCTATTTCTTCAGGGATCCACCAGGAACGATGGGACTGCGATCTCCCAGGAGGACTCAATGAGTGCTGCTGCCAACCATTATGGCAAGGGCTCACCGACTCACGAGTGCTAAGAAGACGGTCGTGTCTCAGCCAGGGTCTAACTAGCGTCGTTTGTTGAGTCCACCAAATGTTCGGATCCACCTTTACTCGCGAGCCGATGTCTGGCTCGCGACAGCCCGTCGTAGTTCGGTAATATCACCAGTCAACTCAATTCACCCGGGCAGATTGAATTCGGTCTGTGGGTTCAGTTCTAGAGTGAAAGTAGAAGTCTACCTTCGGGGGCCGGGGAAACCCGGCCCCTTTCTCTCCTACCACCAAGATCGCTGATCTGTGCATCGTCTTCTTATCCTTTCCTGAATCACGAACACCACCGCAACAAAGTAATTTCCTCATATTGACGTTTGCGAGCGTTCAATGGCCCGCCGGTCGATCGGATGCTAGAATACTTTATGAACGAGAACCGTGGTGCGCAGACTCCAACGATACAAACACTCGATTTGAAGGGGGATGCTATGCGATTCAGAAATTTGTTGGTTGCAGCGACGATAGTGATTACAATTTCCTGTGCGGTGCTCGCTGCTTCAAGGGTTTCAGACAAGCCGCAGATCACCGCCACTGTTCTCAAAGAACGCCTCGACAAGGGTGAGAAGATTACGATCATTGACGCGCGGCACGAACTCGGCGGGCAGATTGTTAAGGGAGCGATTCACGTCCCAATGGACAAGTTGGAAGATTGGACGAAAGACGTTGACAAGAACGCGATGATTATTACTTACTGCACCTGCCCGCACGACGAAGCCGCCGATGCCGAGGTTGAGAAGCTTCGTCAGATGGGGTTCAAGAATTCATTTGCTCTTAGCGGCGGCCTTGAGGCCGCTCGCATAGCGGGATTCGAAGTTGTCGCTCCCGCTGACAAATAGACTCCCGCCGGAAGGGCAAAATACGCGGGTCAAAATTCGGAGGCCAAATTCGGAGGAAAGATGAAAGCAAAGCTCACTTCAGGATTAGTCGCAGTACTTGTTTGCTCCACGGTATTCGCAGCAGCGCTCTTTAGCCGCGCGAGCGGCGCGACCGACAGCGGAGAAAAGATGAACTCGATCTACGATTTCACGCTCAAGGACATTGATCACAAAGAAGTCAACCTGGGCCAGTATCGCGGCAAGGTCGTGCTGGTGGTCAACGTAGCCAGCCGGTGTGGATTCACTCCTCAGTACGAAGGACTCCAGAAGGTCTATCTGAAATACAAGGATCGCGGATTCGTAATTCTCGGATTCCCCGCGAACAATTTCATGTCACAGGAGCCTGGGACCGATGAGGAGATAAAGACTTTCTGCTCGGCAAAGTACAACGTGACTTTCCCGATCTTCTCGAAGATTTCGGTTAAAGGCGACGACATCCATCCGCTGTATAAGTTCCTTACCAGTAAGGAAACCGATCCGGATTTCGGCGGTGACATCAAATGGAACTTCAGCAAGTTCCTGTTTGATAAAAACGGGAAGATCGTCGCTCGATTCGAACCGGCGGTGAAGCCTGAAAGCGATCCGATGATTCAAGCCATCGAGAAGGCGCTCGAGTAATCGCGAATCCATACGTCGATGTTAGTACCAGGGGGCGGCGAGCCCCCTTTTTGCTGTCCTTCTCTTTCCGCACAATTGGAGTATCGGCGCGAGGTGCTGGCTAGCTTGTATGCCTCACGCGCGCGCCTGTAATCTGTAGCTTCTTTGTGAGGGTACTATTCGGTTTTGAGCAAAGCTACTAACACACCACTTGTTCTCATAGTTCTCGATGGCTTTGGTTATTCAGCCCAGAGAGAAGGGAACGCGATCGCGCTTGCTCGCACACCGCATTTCGACGAATGGTACAGGGCCTGTCCCAACACGCTCGTCGAAGCATCGGGCCAATATGTCGGTCTTAAAGCGCGTCAGATGGGCAATAGCGAAGTCGGACATTTGAACATCGGCGCTGGGCGTGTTGTCCGAATGGATACATCGCGGATTGACTACGAGATCGAAACCGGCGAGTTCTTTACCAATGACGCGCTGGTTCAGGCAATGGAACACGCCAGGAATCGCGACAGGGCTTTGCACTTGATCGGACTGGTTTCGCACGGAGGCGTGCACTCTTCCCAGGAGCACTTATATGCTCTGATTCGCCTCGCAAAGAAGGAAAATGTCGAGCGAGTGTCTGTGCACGCCTTCCTGGATGGCCGAGATACAGCGCCGGATTCAGGCGCCGGCTACGTCGCCGAATTGATAAACAAGATGGGCGAATGCGGTATAGGTCGCGTTGCTTCGGTTGTGGGTCGCTACTATGCGATGGATCGAGATAAGCGATGGGAGAGGACAGAGCAGGCTTATCGGCTTTTGCGCTACGGAGAAGGTCGCGCGCGTCGTGATCCGGTCGACGCGATTCGTGAATCCTACGCCGAAGGAGTCACCGACGAGTTCATAAAACCGATCGTGCTTGTCGACGGCAATGCCAAACCGGTGGGAACGATTCAAGATGGCGACAGCGTAATCTTTTTCAACTTCAGGTCGGACCGCGCAAGACAAATCACACGCGCGTTTACGGAAGACGACTTCAATTTCTTTGATCGGGGCGCTCGGCCGGATATCCGATTCACCTGTATGACTCACTACGACCGGTTGTTTCATTTGCCGGTAGCCTTCGGTCCCGAGCATCACGATCAAATACTTGCCGACGTCCTGGCGCAGGGAGGGCTACACAACCTGCGCATCGCCGAGACCGAGAAGTACGCGCACGTGACTTTTTTCTTTAACGGCGGAGTCGAACAGGCGTATCCAGGTGAAGAGCGAATTCTGATCCCGTCACCCAGGATCGCAACCTATGATCTGCAGCCGGAAATGAGCGCGTACGGAATCACCAATGAGGTCGTCAATCAGATTGGCAGCGCACAGTTTGACGTTGTGATCATGAATTACGCGAACGCCGATATGGTCGGACACACGGGCAATCTCGAAGCTACTATCAAAGCGATCGAAGTCATCGACGAATGTCTCGGGCGAGTTGTTGAACCGGCACGAGCCAGGGGCGGGTCGGTGATCATTACCGCCGATCACGGCAACGCCGAGCAAATGATTGATCCGGTGACCGGGCAAATATTCACAGCTCATACGACGAATCCGGTGCCGGTTATTCTGATCGGCGATCACCAATGCAAGCTGCGCGGCGGCGGTTCGTTGAGGGACATCGCGCCGACGATGCTTGGGATACTGGGGCTTCCGAAGCCTGAACAAATGACGGGACAGGATTTGAGGATTGAGGATTGAGGATCGTTCAGCCTGCGGTCCTTTGTGAGCTTTGCGCGAAATAAGTTCTGCGAGAAAAGAAGGCATCGGTTCGCGCAAGGCTCGCAAAGATAAATTGAATCCTCCTCTTACCACAAAGGGTAAACAATGAAAGTTGGACTCGTAGGTTTCGCGGGATCGGGTAAAACGACGATCTTCAATACGCTCACCGGGCTTACCGCTGAAGTCGGCGGCTACGGCGCCCGCGAGAAGGCTAATATCGGTGTGATCAAAGTTCCCGATCATCGCGTCGATAAGCTGGCGGCGATCTACAATCCGAAGAAAAAGACTTATGCGGAGATCAGCTTCGTTGATGTGGCCGGGCCGCAAGCGGAGGACGCCGAGCAAACCCAATCAGGGCTCGACCCGAAGCTCGTTCAGCACATGCGAGAGGCAGACGCGCTGGTTCATGTTGTCAGAGCGTTCGACAACCCGATGCTTCCGCAGCCGGCCGATCCGACCCGCGACATACGGTCGTTTGACGATGAGCTTATGCTGACCGATCTGGTGCAGATCGAGAATCGAATAACACGATTGAAGAAAGAGAAGGACTCAGCTCGAGAGAATGACTTGATGCTGCGGCTGAAGTCCGCGCTTGAAGAGGAGCATCCGCTTCGCGACCTCGAGCTCACGCACGAAGACCTTGGGTTAATCGCCGGCTTTCGATTCTTGAGTTTGAAGCCGCTGCTGCTGTTGTTGAACCAGTCCGAGGAAGCGGTGAGCGGTGGTGTGCCTGCGGAAGTGCGCGCACTCGCGGAAGCGAAGAAACTCAGCGCGATCGCGATGTCGGGCAAGGCAGAAATGGATATCGCCCAGCTGGCCCCCGAGGAGCAGGGCGAGTTTCTCCAGGAACTTGGCATTGCGGAACCGGCGCGGGACCGATTCATTCGGGCGGCGTATTCGCTGCTCGACCTGATCAGCTTTTTGACCTCGGGTGAAGACGAATGCCGCGCCTGGTCGATCAAGCGAGGGACAACTGCGCACAAGGCGGCCGGTGTTATCCACTCGGACATCGAGCGCGGATTCATTCGTGCCGAAGTCACTAAATTCGAAGACCTCGCTGAACTGGGGAGCGAGGCACGCTGCCGCGAACATGGCAAACTCAGGTTGGAGGGAAAAGACTACATCGTGCAGGACGGCGACGTAGCCCATTTCAGATTTAATGTCTAAGAAAGTCCGTAGTCCGTAGGCCGTGGTCCGTTGCTGGGCGACAGGAATCGTGCTGCCATGGAAGTTCGGTGCGGCGACGGCGACGACAAGCAAAAAGCGAGGGACCACTGACAACGGACAACGCCCTACGGACTACTAACCTCCGCGTGATTCTATTCGACATCGACGGCACGCTGATCAAGACGGTTCGGCGCCGCGAATATCGCAAGCTGATTCACGAGATGCTTCTGGGCGTCTTCGGAACGTGCGGGCGAATCAACGAAGTAGACTTCGCCGGCAAGACTGATCTGGCAATCTACCGCGAAGCGCTCGAATGCGAAGGCATCACTCCGGCAGGCATACGCGAGCGATTGCCTGTGATCGAAGCGGCGACCGTCGAGATTCTCAATCACCTCTCTTTAACCGGCGATGTGTTTAAGCTCTGTCCCGGCGTTCGAGAGCTTCTTGATGCGCTTTCAGATGATTCACGATTCCTGCCGAGCTTGCTGACCGGCAACGTTGAGAAGCTCGCTGAGGCGAAACTGCGCGTTGCGGGAATCTGGCAGTACTTCGGGCGTCGCGGTGCATTCGGGAGCGACGACGAAGAACGCAATCATCTGCCGGCCATCGCCGCTGAACGAATCAGCGCTCATTTAGGACACGCGTTCGCGCCCGAGCAATTCATCATTGTTGGCGACACACCACGGGACATTTCATGTGCGCGTCATTTCGGCGCGCGCGTAGTGGCAGTCGCTTCCGGGCAGCACACTGTCGAGCAGTTGAGGGAGCATTCGCCCGATGTTCTGCTTGCCGATCTGAGCGATACCGAGGCGGTAGTTGGACTGCTGGCTGAAATATGAAATAGGTGACGCATCAGTCCTATTGATTGTGAATCCCCTTTTGGGATTCGAATTCAAAGATTTCTGACGCGCAGCGCAGTCTATTAGATCTTGTCGCTAACCAACATCCAAATATAGTATCCTTCAGTCATCAAATTTTAGGAGGGTAACAGGTGAAAAGCATCAAGGTTCTGGTCGCGTTGATTTTCATCGTGTCGACAGTCATCGCGCTTTCTACTCAAGCGTTTGGCTATCCGCCGTTTCTTGCGAAGGCCAGGAAATTTGGCGCGAAGGATTGTACGTTTTGTCACGTTGATCCCGAAGGCGGGCCGCCCTGGAACGATCGAGGCAAATGGCTGATCAGCGAGAAGGAGCGACGAAGTGCGGAGACCGTCGATGTAGAGTGGCTCGCGGACTACAAGCCGGGCAAGGCCGCGGATCAAAAGGCCGACCCCGCGAAGCCAGACGACAAGAAAAGCCCAGCGCCTGCTCCTAAGGCTGGGAAAGTAGACCCGAAAACCTTTGATGATTTCGTCGGCGAGTATCAGGTAGATCCGGTCGGAATCCTTACCATCACGCATGAGGGTGACAAGCTGTTTGGCGAACCTCGCGAAGGCGGAGAAAAAGAAGAGTTGCAACCTCAAGCGGACGGAAGTTTTCTGGTGACCAACGTCAACGCGAAAGTTAATTTCATCCGAGACGACAAGGGCAAAGTAGTCGAGATCCAGGTCAACTTGAACGGCCAGGACATGAAGGGCAAAAAGACAAAATGAGCGTTGGTTGCATGCTGGAACAGAACCCCTGGCGATTTAAGTGTCTGATCGCAGCAATGCTGTTACTCGTCTGCTCGATCAGTTGCCTGGGGCGAGGCCAGCGCTATCAAGACTTCACGACGCCAACGCCGCTCGGCCAGAACGACATTCTGATTCTGGGATTCATGGGCGGTCGAGAACCCTGGAACAACGATCATCATTGCGTCCGCCGGCTTGCATTGAAGCTGCGGTCGATGAATCTCGCCAACGTTCACGTCGAAACCGTCGAAAACGAGAAAAGGTCACTCGCAATCGAGCTGATCAAGAATGCGTTCGACCGCAATCATAATGGGAAACTTGACGCGGAGGAGTGCGATTCGACGAGACTGATTCTTTACGGCCAGAGTTTCGGCGCCGCCGCTGTAGTAAAGCTCGCGAGGCAACTACAAAGGATCGGCGTGCCCGTGATGCTCACGGTTCAAGTCGACAGCGTCGGAATTGACGACGCGATCATACCTTCAAATGTCGCACGTGCCGCGAATCTGTATCAGCGAAATGGATGGTTCATTCGGGGAGAACCGAAGATCCGGGCTCAAGACGAAGCGATGACAAGTATCATCGGCAACTTCAAGTACGACTACAGTGGCAGCAAGATCGACATCTCAAAGGTCTCGTGGATGAAGAAGTCGTTCAGGATTGCGCATACTCGAATGGAGCATGACATTGAAGCCTGGGGAAAGGTGGAAGACCTTATAACGGCTTCGATAGATCGCGCTCGGTAAGGGTTACTCCAAGTTTCGGTTTTGTGACGCACCGCCCGAATGAAGTCGGTACTATGAACGCCCGCTTCGAGGCTCCGATCTCTTTTCCATGTTTACTTCCCGTCGATCGAGAAGGCATACAGTTTGTTGTTAGCCTTACCGATTCTGAGCATCTGATAACCAGAGCCTACATATACGACGCCGTCGGCGATTGTTGGTCCTCCGCCGACCGCACCTCCTGTGTCGAACTCCCAAAGGATCTTGCCAGACTTTGCGTCATACGCACGTATGAAATTGCCTGAAGAGCCCGCAAACACCAGCCGGTCGTCTCCCGTTCCGGTCACCGTGAGCGGCCCGAAGTTCGATCGCCCATCGGGGTTCATCGTCTGCCAGAGGATCTTGCCGGTCGCGCCATCCAGCGCGGAGACAGAACCTTGTTTCGGATGATTCGAGATTCCGACGTAGACTCGTTCACCATCGGTAGCGTCGCCGAATTCAATGCCGCCAAGCATGCCTCCCGGCCCCACTTGAGTTTTCCACACGAGCTTCCCATCCTTCGGATCAATCGCGTAAAACCATCCGCTCTTCTGTCCTGCGCCGATCAGCTTCTTTCCGCCCTCGCCCTTGAACGAAATCGCGATGGTCCCGAAGTCAAAGTCCGGGCCGCACTCTTTCGGGTTCTGAATACAGTTCATATTCCATACGTCTCCGTGCTGGGCCTGGTAGGACCACACCATCTTACCGGAAGCGAGGTCGAGCGCCACAATAGCGTCGGACATCATCGATTCGGGCTTGGTGTAATCGTCGCCGGTCGTAAAGTAGAGCCGCTTTTCTTCCGGATGAATCGAAACAGTTGACCACACTCCCACGCCTGAAGGTCCGAAGATCTTGCGGCCTTTTTGGTCCGTACCTTGTTCCTTGGGTTCTTCGGTCACGGTATAGAATCGCCAAACCTGTGCGCCGGTCTTCGCATCGAACGCAGCAACTCCACCGCGGAACGTGCAGCAGTCATATTTGGGATTTCCTGCCATTACTACTTCTTCGCGCGATGAAATGCCGATGTGTATACGACCGTTGTAATAAATCGGCGCGCTGGTAGCGATAGTCATCGGATGAGGGTCGGTCTTTGTCTTCCAGATTTGCGCTCCGGTCTTTGCGTCCAGCGCGAACAGTCGAGCATTCACATCGGCGAAGTAAATGACTCCATCAGCGTAAGCCGCGCCGCTTCGCGAGGGTGCCCCTGATTCAAACTCCCATATCTTTTTCCCGGTCTTTGCATCGACGGCATATTCCTTGCCGTCCCACGAACCGAAGTAGATCACTCCGCCTACGACCGTCGGCTGGCTCGACACGTCTGCGCCTACTTCAAAGACCCATTTCGGCTTTAGCCGGCTGACGGTGGCCGGTGTGATTTGCTTCTCGGTCGGGTTGTAATGCGAGCCGGCGAGGTCACGGCCATACATAGGCCAATCGGAGGATGACTGACCATTGGCGGCGCTCGCAGCGCTGGCTCGCGCACCGCGCGTCGAAGATGTTTGACCGGTGACCAAAGTCGCTATTGCGCATAGCGCAATAGCGCAAGCGATCAGGGGAGTTCTGGTACGCATTATTGCTCCTTTCATTCTCCGTTGTGGGTGTGGGCTCAAAAGAGAAGTGATTCTATGCGAATGATGTAGGTCTTTCAAGAAACAGTTGGCAGCACGCGCTAAGTAGCGAGCGTTCAGGTACCGACTCTAGCCGGGCTGTGCAGTCGAGGAAAAGTGCTCGACTAACGCAAGGAGAATACTTCACTAAAGTCGGCACTCTGAACACCCGCAAAGTTGCAGCTGACAATCGACGATTACTGCCCTAATATCTCTACCATGCGACAGAAGACTGCGGCCATCGTCGTAATCGGCAACGAGATTCTAACCGGTAAGTCTGAAGACAGGAACGCCAGCTTTCTGATCACCGAACTGTATGCGCTCGGGGTCGCGCTCCGTCGCATAGTGATTATCCCCGATGAAGTCGAAGTGATTGCCGCCGCCGTCCACGAGTGCGCTGAAGGGTTCGATTATGTGTTCACATCGGGTGGCGTCGGTCCGACTCACGACGATGTAACCATCGAAGCAGTAGCCCGCGCATTTGGCCGCGAGGTTGTGCGGCATCCCGAACTCGAAGCGATGCTGCGCAGTTACTTTGGTGACGGCATCGACGCAGCCCGATTGCGAATGGCGGATACGCCGGAAGGTTCGGAGTTGATAAAAGACGAAGCCATGCGCTGGCCAGTGCTGGCCACCAGGAATGTCTACGTGCTTCCTGGTGTGCCCGAGTTGTTTCGCAAGAAGTTCGAAGCCATCCGAGAACGCTTTCGCACGGAGCCGTTTCACGTGCATACGATCTACACTCGCCAGGATGAGTTCGATATCGCGTCCGGTTTGGAAGTGGTTGCTGCGGGTAATCCGGAAGTCGAGATCGGCTCGTATCCAACCTTCACTCGCGAAGACTACAGAGTGAAGATCACTATCGAATCGAAGGAGCTGGACGAGGTCGAACGCGCGCGCGATCAGTTGCTCAGGTTATTGGACCCCGCGTCACTCGCCCAGGTCGAGTAGACTCGGCGTCTTTGTGGTCTTTTGCGAGCTTTGCGTGAAAATAATTTCTGCGACAACGAAGGTATCGGTTCGCGCAAAGCTCGCAAAGACGCAAAGTTGTAAAACCAATCGTGCCCGTCTAAATCCGCAAATTCCAACAGGGAGACTCCCGATGATAATCACTTTGCTTCTGTTGCTCCTCACCGCTGCACCAGTTCAAGCGCAGCTCACACCAGAACAAGCGATCTCGAGAAGGGGCCTGGGTGATGTGCATATTTCACCGGATGGCGACCGCGTCTGTTTTGTGGTCAGCGAGCCGCCAAAGGGCTCGACAAGGACCCGACATATTTGGATGTTGAATGTGCGATCGCGCGAAGTTACGCAGTTCACAAATTCCGCAAAGTCGGAGAATTCCCCTCGCTGGTCTCCCGATGGAAAGAAGCTCGCGTTTATTTCGGATAGAGAAGACTCTCCGCAGATTTACTTGATGCCAATCAACGGGGGTGAAGCTTCGCGACTAACCGAAGGAAAGAACGGAGTGCGCTCCTTCGAATGGTCTCCCGATGGAAAGCAAATCTCATTCATTGCGTCAGATCCCAAGAGCGATGTGGAAGAGAAGAAAGAAAAGGACAAAGACGATGCTCGCGTTGTCGATCGCGATGACAAACGCGCGCGGCTCTGGGTGGTCGACCTCGAGTCAAAGAAGACCCGCCAACTGAGCGCGGCTGCCTGGCAGATCGCCGAAGCGCAGTGGACTCCGCAAGGCGACCGATTGATAGTTTCGGCGACAGATCATCCCGAGTCTGATCAGAATACTCATCGCATCTTCGCTCTCGCGTTAGCGGACGGGCAGATGAAAGAGATAGCGGCTCCGCGAGGCCCGTTCGGCGCGCTCCGTGTGTCGCCTGACGGCAAGAACATTACCTATACGGCTGCGCGTATGGACGGGCCAATTCCTCACGACCTCTTTCTTCAGCCGATCGGCGAAGTATCAGTGCGTAACTTGACGGGTACGACGATCGACCGATCGATCTTCAATGCCATCTGGCGGCCCGATGGGTCATTGCTTGCGGTCGCCGAAAACGGCTCCAGGAGCCAGTTCTGCGTCATTGCCAGGGACGGCAAAGCCTCGTTGGTGCAGGGTGGAGAGATTCGTCCGGCTTCGTTTGATGTGAAGGGCAGCTTGCTGGCATTCGTGGGAGAGAGATCGATCGAAGCGCCGGAGTTGTGGCTGTCGAGCGGCGAAGCGCCCGCGGAAAAGGTGACCCGAATCAATGAGGGCTGGGAAAAAATCACTCTCGTCAAACCTGAAACTCTTCGCTACAAGAGTTTCGACGGAACCGAGATCGAAGCATTGCTTCTTAAGCCACGCGGCTACGTTGACGGCACAAGGGTTCCGCTTGTGGTGATGGTTCACGGAGGACCGACGGGCGTTTGGACAGACTCGTTCGAACCCTGGGGGCAACTGCTCGCCGCGCGCGGATACGCCGTGCTCTATCCGAACATTCGCGGTTCGCTCGGGTACGGGCATCGGTTCGTAGAGATGAATCGAGGCGACTGGGGTGGTGCCGACTTCAAAGACATAATGGCTGGAGTCGATTTCCTGATAGCTCGCAAGATCGCCGATTCAGAAGAACTGGGAATCGGTGGTTGGTCTTACGGCGGCTACATGGCAGCCTGGGCGGTGACTCAGACCAATCGATTTAAGGCTGCGGTGTCAGGCGCAGGCATGAGCGATCTTGCAACCGAGTTCGGCACTGAAGACGGACCCTCCTATGACGAGTGGTTTTACGGATTGCCTTACGAGAAGCCCGAGGGATTTGCGAAGAGTTCACCGATGACTTACGTCAAGAATGTGCGCACTCCGACGCTTTTGCTGCACGGTGAGAACGACCGCACCGATCCGCTGGCACAGAGTCAGATGTTCTATCGAGCGTTAAAGCGGTATGGCGTCGAGAGTGAGTTCGTTGTATACCCGCGCGAGCCGCACGGTTTGCAGGAGGAGAAGCACCTCATTGACCGGCTGAACCGGGTAGTTCGATGGTTCGACGCGCATTTGAAGTGAGCGAGTCGAAGACCGCTGAGGGCGACCTTGCCGGGCAAAAGGAACCGCTGATTTGCGCTGACTGGCGTTTCGCTGATCTGCGCAGATCAGCGTATCGAAGACAGCGCAGATCAGCGGTTGTCTCGTCTCGGGTTTCGAACTGAACGATTGGCTTACCATAGCTCCTTTTGTCAAACTCTCGCCGCCCGAGTTAAAATGAAACTTGATAACGAAGGTCTTTTCCCACAAGCTGCCTTGTCTTACATTCTATCGAGGAGTCATGGATGATCGAAAGCTTATTGAATCGCAAGGTTGAGAAGCGCCCCTCACAAGTTCAACTCAAAGGTCGCATTCTCTTCCTCGCCGAAGATCCTTCGCTGGTCCGAGCGCAACTCGAGGGGGACGACCTGGACATCAGTAATATTCCCGCACTTCGAAGCGACATCTCCACTGACGAAATCACGCCGGCTTACATTTGCTATCACTTTGACGAAACGCTTGGCGAGTTCGTATATATAGGTTTGAAGTGCGGCGATGAGTTTCCAATCAAGCGAGGAGACGTCAAGAAGGGCGGGTTCGTCGTTTCGGTTTCCGGAAAACGCCGGGGCAAGGGCTCGAGCCGCGAGCAATCCCCTTATGCGGAGCTCGCCGCGGGCATCCGCCTAGTCATCGCAGAGAACATCGAACGAATTTATAAACAGAACTGCCAGAATCTTGGGCTCTTTGCGTCTACTAACTTTGATTTGATCAGACGCGTCGCTCAAGGGGAAGAAATTCCGCTAGAGGAATTCACGCACGGCGAAGATGAGATCACTCGGCAGATCATCGAATACGGCGGGCTGTTTCCGTTCAATGTCGCGAGGCTTCAAGGCGGAGTTTCGATTCCCGCAATCGACACCGCGAACCGCCCGATGACCCTTGCTGAAAAGATTTTCTCACGGCACTTCGTAACCGATCTCTCACGAGATCAGGTGGGGGTTAAAGCGGTAAAGCCCGGAGATGCGGGCTTTGTTCGCACCGACATCAGGTTCAGCCACGAATACGTGACGCCGATGGCGGCAATCTTCTACGAGCAGCTTGTCGGCGATGAGCCTGTCAACGATCCCTCGTCGGTTTATTTGTTTCAGGACCATCTGACTTTTCTCGACGACGTAATGCCGCCCGAGAGAAAAGCCATGGGACTGCTCGATCTCGCGCATCAACTAGTGCGCAAGCAGGAAGACTTCGCGCGCAAGCAGGGAATTCGCCTTCACGGTAAGCAGGTCGATCGCAAAGGCTCCGAAGCGATCTGCCATAGCTTGATCCTGCAGGACTATGCACTGCCGGGCCAGATCATCATTGGTTCGGACTCGCATACTCCGCACGCGGGCGCCGTAGGTTGCGTGGCGTTCGGAGTGGGTACTACGGATGTCTTCAATTCGTGGATCACCAAAGACGTTCGCGTTCGGGTGCCCGAGCAAGTGCGCATCCGAGTCTCCGGCCGAAAACCCGAGAACGTGACGGCGAAAGACTTCATGCTTGCGATACTGCGAACGCCGCTCGTCCGCAACGGCGACGCGATAGGTCGTCTGGTTGAATATACCGGCGAGGCCGTTGCCGATCTCAACATCGATGAGCGCGCGACGATGACTAACATGGCTGCCGAGGTCGGCGCGTTTACCGGAATCGTGGCGTCGGATTCGAAGACCGTCGAGTTCCTGGTCGAACGCGGAATCGCCCGCGAAGAAGCCGAACGACTGTGCGACGGAATGAATAGTGATGAAAACGCGGAGTACGCTTTGACCGTTGACATCAACGCAAGCGAGCTGCGCCCGATGATCGCGTCGCCAGGTGATCCCGGCAACGGAATCTTCGTAGACGAGCTGCTCGAGCCGGTCAAGATCGATATTGCTTACGGGGGCTCGTGCACCGCTGGTAAGAAAGAGGATCTCGATATGTATGTCCGCGTATTCCGAGAAGCGCTCGCTCGCGGGCAGCGTGTGCATCCCGAGGTACAGTGCTTTATTCAATTCGGCTCGGTAGAAGTTCGCCAGTATTGCGAAGAGCGCGGCTACATTGATGTGCTCCGTGAGGTAGGCGCAAATATAGTCGAGCCTAGTTGTGGGGCTTGCATTAATGCCGGTCCCGGGGTCAGCACTTCCAAACAGCAGGTTGTGATAAGCGCGCAGAATCGGAACTTCCCGGGCCGCAGCGGACCGGGCCAAATGTATCTTGCTTCGCCGTACACTGTGGCCGCGTCCGCGATAGCAGGTCACATAGTTGAATACCAGCCGGCGTCCGCAGCGACAGCGAAATGACACGGGAATGTTTACCGCAGAGGGCGCCGAGGACGCAGAGGGTCGTAGAGACTCCATGCGTAACCTCTGCGTCCTCTGCATTAGAGTTTTCCGCCTTTCAGCTCGAGGAGATACTGAATGGCCAGTCAGCCAAAGATCGAGAGGCACAACGAACTCAGTAACGAAACCATGCTGAAGGTCTATCGATTGATGCTGATGTCACGCCGCATCGACGACAAAGAGCTTCAGCTCAAAGCGCAGAACAAGATCTTCTTTCAAATATCCGGCGCGGGTCACGAAGCCGTGCTCGTTGCAGCGGCGCTTTCGATGAAGCCCGGCCACGATTGGTTTTATCCTTATTATCGCGATCGCGCGTTGTGCCTGGCGCTCGGCGTCAGTGCAACAGACATGCTTCTGCAAGCGGTCGGAGCCGCGACCGATCCCGCATCCGGCGGACGCCAGATGCCGAGCCACTGGGCCAGCACGGCGCTTAATATAGTCTCTCAGTCATCGCCCACGGGCACTCAGTTTCTCCAGGCGGTCGGCTGCGCCGAAGCAACTTATCGAGCCGAGTTGATCGGCGATCCGGCGAAGCGCCTCGACGGTTATCAACACGACTCAATCGTTTATGTGTCCGCCGGCGACGGAACCACAAGCGAAGGAGAGTTCTTTGAATCGCTGAACACCGCATGCAACTTGAAGCTGCCGGTGCTGTACCTGATCGAAGACAACGGCTACGCGATCTCGGTGCCGGTTGAGGTTCAGACCGCCGGCGGAAGCATTTCAAAACTCGTCGCGGGGTTTCCCAACCTGCTTATCGAAGAAGTCGATGGCTGCGACCTGATCGCAAGCTACGAGACGATGCAACGCGCCGTCGTCCATTGCCGAGAGCGCCGCGGCCCGGCGCTTGTGCACGCGCACGTAGTGCGGCCCTATTCACACTCTCAATCAGACGACGAGAAACAATATCGTTGTGTCGAAGAACTCGAGGATGAAACGCACCAGGATCCGACGCGCACGTTTCCGGCCCTTCTGATCAGCAAGGGACTCGCAACCGAAGAAGACATCGAACGCACCAACCGCGAGGTTCAAGACGAGGTGAACCGCGCCGCCGACGAAGCCATCGCCGCGGTGAAGCCTTCAGTAGACAGCGCGAAGCTGTTTCTCTATTCACCGGATGTTGATCCGACTTCCAAAGAGTTTGACTCCGGAAGCGCAGGCGTCCTGCCCGCGGCTTCGGAGCAACAGACGCAAGACACGCGCTCTCCCAAGACGATGCTCGATCTGATCAACGCCTGCCTGCACGACGAGATGGCGCGCGACGAGCGCATACTGGTTTTCGGGGAAGACGTCGCCGATTGCAGCCGCGAAGAACACCTGGAAGAAGTGAAAGGGAAGGGGGGTGTATTCAAAGTCACCTACAACCTGCAGAGGCGATTCGGCAGCGCTCGGGTGTTCAATACGCCTCTTGCCGAAGCGAACATCATCGGGCGCGCGGTTGGGCTTGCGACTCGCGGCTTGAAGCCTGTCCCTGAGATTCAATTCTTCGATTACATCTGGCCGGCGTATCATCAGCTTCGAAACGAAGTGACAACATTGCGATGGCGCTCGAACAACACCTTCAAGTGCCCGATGGTGATTCGAGTGGCGATTGGCGGGTACCTGAAAGGCGGCGCGATCTATCACAGCCAGTGCAGCGAAGTGCTGTTCACTCACACGCCGGGTATGAGAGTCGTGATGCCGTCAAACGCGCTCGATGCGAACGGGCTGCTTCGCACCGCGATTCGCTGCGACGACCCGGTGATGTTCCTTGAGCACAAACACCTCTATCGCCAGACTCACAACAAGGGGCAGTATCCGGGCCCGGATTACATGATTCCGTTCGGGAAAGCTAACGTGGTGCGCGAAGGGTCAGACGTTTCGATAATTACATACGGCGCGACGGTGTATCGCTCGATGGTAGCTGCCAAGAAAGTCGAAGAAGAGGAGGGCATCAAGGCTGAAGTGATCGATCTTCGCAGCTTGAATCCTTACGATTGGGATACGATTAGCAAATCGATTCAAAAGACGAGCAAGGCGTTAATTGTTTATGAAGATGTCGAGTCGTGGGGCTACGGCGCAGAGATCGCGGCCCGCATCGCGGACGAGTTGTTCGAATATCTTGATGCTCCAGTGAGAAGGGTAGCTTCGCTTGATACTTTTGTGGCTTACGCACCGGAGCTCGAGGATGAGATCCTCCCGCAGGTTGATGACATGGTCAAAGGTATTCTCGATCTCGCGACATATTAGCTCTGATGAAGATGTAGCAACTGTCGCAAACCACGTTGTGTGGTGCCGTTTTTACCTAAGGGGAGCTCAGGAATGGCTTATTACATTGACCTGTTTTCACCCGAAACCTACGATGCGTTCTCGAAATCCAAGCGCGACGTCTCTGGGTTTAGCCCTCTGCAAGAAACGCAAGCCGGTAGGATAGAGGTAGGGGACAAGCTTATCTGCTATGTTACCAAGTTAGGTCGCTGGACTGGAGTGCTCGAGGTTACCAGTACATATTTTCGCGACGACGTACCGATCTTCTATAGTGCGAACGATCCATTTGTGATTCGCTTCAAAGTTAGAGTTCTCGCATGGTTAATGATGGAAAAAGCGATTCCGATCCGAGAGGATCGAGTGTGGAACAAACTCTCTTTTTTACACAAAGCCATGACAAGAGCACGTCCCATTGGACTGGGAAGTTGCGCCATAGCCTGAACGTGCTTGATGACAAGGACGGCCAGTTCCTCGAGGAGTTTATCATGGCTCAAGCGCGTGGTGGCGAGACATTCGAGATTGATGAGCGTGATCTTGCAAAGCTGGCTACCCACAAGGTTCGGAGGCCAGATCGAGAAGTCACGGTGTCAGTGCCCCAAGACACGGAACCTGAATTGGAGGCTCAGCCACAATCAGAAGTACGGGAGTCAACCCGTATACAAGCCCTTCTTGCAAGTATCGGATCGGAGATGGGCCTGAGGATTTGGATACCGCGGAACGACCGCAAAGCAGTGACGTCTGAATGGAAGCCTGAGTCTCAAATACTCATCGAGACCTTACCTCTGAACTACGACGAAACCACGCTAAAGACGATAGAGCAAATAGATGTCCTTTGGTTGCGCAACCGCGCCATCGTTCGAGCCTTTGAAGTAGAGCACACCACCTCAATTTACTCCGGCATATTGCGGATGGCAGACCTGCTGGCTTTACAACCGAATATGAACATTAATCTGCATATCGTTGCTCCGTGGAGCCGACGCGAAAAAGTGTTTCAAGAAATACAACGGCCCGTGTTTTCGCTACTCGACGAGGCCCCACTTTCGGAGCGATGCACCTATCTCTCCTATGACAGCGTCGAGGAAATATCAGAGTTGAAGCACTTAGCTTACCTATCTGATAGCGTGCTGAATGAGTATGCAGAAGAAGCGGAGTAGAGCGAACGGTTCTGTGCTAATAGTCGTGAACTCGAGACGGCAATTCAATTTGGTGGTGGAGTATTTACTCCTTGGGTCTAACCTCGACCTGAGCGAGAACTGCTTGCGTTATGCGTGATAGAATCTAAGCGAAGATTGGTAGCAATTGGGGTGTCTACCGACGAGGTAGTTAAGCGAGGCTCAAGGGCTCTGACGATGTTCGACGCCGGCACTTTGACATTCAGGGAGTTTGCGATGAGTGAACCCTTGCCATTAGCCAGCATCCAAAACGCGGTCTTGGAGTTCCTGCGCGATCGCGAGGATGGAGTTGTATTCGGGGCTCAAGCAGTCAATGCGTACGTTGCTGAGCCTCGAATGACTCAGGACGTTGATGTTCTTTCGACGCGCGCCAAAGACTTGGCCGAGGAATTAAGGGAGCATCTCAGTCAACGCTTTCACATCGCGGTCCGTGTCCGAGAGATTGAGAAAGGTCGCCGGTATCGTTTGTTTCAGATTCAAAAGCCTGGCATTCGACACCTCGTCAATGTCAGGCCAACAGACTCGTTGCCATCCGCGCGTCGAGTGCAAGGCGTGTTGGTGATGGCGCCTGCGGAACTGATTGCCAGCAAGGTAGTCTCTTACCATCGCCGCCGCGGACAGCCGAACTCGGGAACCGACTGGCGAGACATCGCGATGTTGCTATTGCAGTTTCCCGAACTAAAGAACACGAACGGACCTGTCGCGGATGCTCTGACGGCGTTGGGGGTTGAGCCAGAAATATTGGCAGCCTGGCATGAATTGGTGGCTCAGGAGATTCAGCCTCCTCATGAAGATGACGAATTCCAATGACAGCGTACCGGAATTATCGGCGAGCTGATTGGTCCCTAGCCCGCAGCCTAAAGGCTGAACTCTGAGCTTATTTGCAGCTACGCTGTGAAGACCTTCGCTTCGGTTCTCGAGATGAGCGCTCGATCGACCTGCTCCTCGACTTCCTGCTTGCTCTCTCCGGTTACTTCCGAAATCTCGCAAACCAGCAGTCGCTTCGCTTTATCAAGCGTGCCCCGCTCCCCGAACGACAAAACCTTGGTTTCGATCAACTCGGTAAGTGACTCGACAATCTGGGCAAGATCGAACGCTGACCCCGACATAAGCAGCTTCAAGTTGTCGCGGACGCGCTGCTTGCGATCGGTGGACGCGGTCGATGGTCTTTTAAGCTGATCCATGAGCTGTGGAATTTCGGGCCTGTCGACGAGCGGACGTAAGCCTACTGCGTGCGCCTTATCCACCGGCACCAGCAGTTGCCCGCGGCGATCGGTCAATACGAGCAGTTGATAGAACGTGATCGGCGTCTCATCAACTGTTTTGTTGACGATGGAGCTGACAAGACAAGGACCGTGACTCGGATAGATGACTTTGTTTCCAATTGCAAGCATCACAGAGATCCCTCAGTTGTATTTCAAACGTTCTTGTTCTTCTGATGGGTGACAACCGTTAATGCGAGTTTGGTCTGATAGAGATGTCCTTCCCGTCGTGCGTGCGAGTGAACAAATAGTATCCCGTACCGATGACAAGCAAGAGTACCAGCGACACGATAACCCAGATGAACCACGGCACTCTATTAGCCTCACCGCCACCGAAGGCCATCATCGCGATCGGAAGGGCTATTACACCGATGATCCCAATGATCGCCGCAGTCCGGGTGGACGAAGCTGTTTTTAGTGTTTGTGTAAAATTTTCAATAGACATTTGCGACTCCTAAGGTGAGTTGGGTTAGCAAAGGGTGCAGAGGCGACCAGCAAAGATTCTTGTAGTGAGACTGCGTTATTCACGCTTTCCAGCAAGGTCCTTATTGGTCCCGGTGACCGGCTCCCGGACCGGTCTAGACCAATCTAATTTCTGGGCTTGGCGTCATTCACCTTGAGCGGTTTCCCGTGAAGGTCCTGGCCGTTGAACTTAGTTTTAGCAGCGTTCGCATTGTCTGTGGTATTCATCTCGATGAAAGCGAATCCCTTTGAACGTCCTGAGTCGCGGTCCGTTATCAACTGACACGAATCCACATCACCCACTTCGCTGAAGAGACTCTTGAGTTCATCACCCGTCGTATCTGGAGAGAGATTTCCAACAAAAAGTTTTGCTGACATGTTCGTATTCCTTTCTGGTGAGCTGTGAGGTTCAGATAGTCTGGGTGATTCCAGAGAGGCTGAGAAGAGAGTGAGCTGAACTCAGTTCGTAGTTACCCTAACAGTCGGGATAGGTATTGTCAAACGAACGGGTTAGCGGGCAGTGGTTCTATTTTGCATTCAGCGAACTCGACCACGGAATAAGGAACCGCTGATTTGCGCTGACCCGGAATAGCTGATCTGCTTCGATCAGCGCGCCGAAGACAGCGTGATCAGCGGTTCCTATTTCTCCGCAAGCCAGACCGAACCATTATCGCTGTGAGTTGAGAAACCCTCTAAGCCGCTTTAACCCCATAGCAATGAGGATTGATCAACTGACACTCTTGATGGCCGACGCGGTAGTCGATGGACAGGTTGAGCCGTCGTCATTATTCTTCTTGGGATCAGCAACCCAAATCTGAAATGGAGGGACCTATGGCACTGAGTCAAGCACTTCTACCGGAGTTCGATCACGAAATGTCAAACACACGAAAGACTCTCGAGCGGATTCCCGAAGAAAAGTTCGAATGGAAGCCTCATGAGAAGTCTTTCGCGATGGGCGCCCTTGCAACGCATGTTGCAACCCTGCCCACCTGGACGACGACCATCATCGATACCGAGTCTATGGACATTCGACCGGACGGCGCACCCCCGCCAAAGGCAGAGCCAGTCAAATCGCTGGAAGAGCTTCTCGCGAAGTTTGATAAAAGCATAGCCGCCGCCCGAGCAAGCCTCGCCGGTGCGAGCGATCAAGACCTGGTCAAACCGTGGTCGCTGCTCGCTGGAGGCAAGACAGTATTCACCATTCCAAGGATCGCTGCCATTCGAAGCTTCGTGATGAACCACAATGTTCATCACCGCGCGCAGCTTGGCGTTTACTTGCGGCTTAATGATATTCCGGTGCCGTCGATCTACGGTCCGTCGGCCGATGAGGGCTCGTTCTAGCGCGGCCGTTTATGCCGGGCGAGATTTCAAGGCTTCCGATCATCGACATAGAACCGCTTTTTGCGGTTGCTCGCGATAAGAGAGCCGTAGCATCTCAAATCGCGGAGGCATGCCGCGAGTCGGGCTTCTTCTACATAGTCGGACATCGCGTCGACGAGCGCCTTGAAAGAAAGCTCGAAAACGTGAGCCGGATATTCTTTTCCCAGGATCTCAAAACGAAACTAGACTTGCGAATGGAGAAGGGCGGCCGAGCCTGGCGCGGCTACTTTCCGGTTGGCGGAGAATTGACTTCCGGTAAGCCGGATCTAAAAGAAGGCTTATACTTCGGCGCCGAACTCGATGCGGAGCACCCACTTGTTAAGTCGGGGACCCCGATGCACGGACCGAATCTCTTTCCTGATATTCCCCTGTTTCGTGAAACCGTTCTCGAGTATATGACTGCGATGACCGGGCTCGGTCACACGTTGATGAGGGGCATCGCACTGAGTCTTGGATTAAACGAATCCTATTTCGCGGAACGGTACACGGGTGAGCCGCTGGTTCTATTTCGCATCTTCAACTATCCGGCGACTCGGGCGCGCACCGATGGGGAAGGCTGGGGAGTTGGCGAGCATACCGACTACGGACTACTGACCATTCTCAAACAGGATCGGACCGGCGGTTTGCAGGTGAAATCGAAGTCAGGATGGATCGACGCAGATCCGGTGCCTGACGCGTTTGTTTGCAACATCGGAGACATGCTCGACCGAATGACGAGAGGCCTGTACCGATCGACACCTCATCGCGTAAAGAGCCCGCCCGAATACGACCGATTGTCCTTTCCATTTTTCTTTGATCCGAACTTCAACGCTGAAGTGAAACCGATCGACTTAGAAGGATCAATCGAAGACGACAGAGACAATCGTTGGGATAGAACCAGCGTTCACGACTTCAGCGGCACTTACGGTGAGTATCTCCTGAATAAGGTGGCCCGAGTGTTTCCGCAACTTCGCCGCGAGGTGTTGTAATTCGAGATCGCTTTGTAATACTACACACTCAGGAGTTCACTTCAGCGAGTGCCTCGTCCATTCTCTCAAACGCCCGTCGCAAGTGCGGGATCGTTATCGAACCGCCGGCGACCAAACCTACATTGAAGACGTCGAGGAACTCTTCGCGCGTCACTCCCTGTTCGATGCATTGGATCACATGGTAAGTAACGCAATCGTCGCATCTGAGCACCAGCGACGCTACGAGACCAAGCAACTCTTTGGTCTTCGAATCTAGAGCCCCACCCTCATACGCTTGATGATCGAGCGCGAAGAACCGTTTAATCCCGAGATGGTCGCTGCCGAGTATCCGCTCGTTCATTTCCTTGCGGTAAACATTGAATTCGTCAATCGATTTAGTCACCGTTCCTCCATTCAAAAAGCAAACTGCGAGCCCTGACCTGGTTCGATGCTTGAGGCGCGGGCTGCGGCTCGGGGCAGAATAGCAACATAGCTGACAACGGACAAATTCGAGTCGGCTGGCGGCGCAAAAGCCCACCGGCAAAAGGGGTCGCCTTTGGAGACCGCTCGCAGGTTTGCTAGACTTGGCGCGCCTTGAGCTTGAAGCAACTGACGAATCTTATTAGTATGCGAATACCAAAGGAAGAATGACGGCGTCACAGGGCGGTTTGAAAAACCGGTCGCGGAGTTTCACCCTGGAAGAGCAACGGGCTAACGCTTGAAGCGTAGAGGAGATCAAACTATGGCATCGGCGGCGGTTGCTGTAGAAGAGAGCAGACAGAGACCGGTCACCTTCGGTTGGATCATCAATAAGAAAGACGATCTTATCTGGTTCATAGGCAGCGTTGTCACAAGCTACGCCTTCCTGGCCGCCAATTTGATGCTCGTCAAGCTTGGTTTGTCGGTCATGATAATGACCTGGATTTGGGCTCTCGGGTTTGACGGGCCGCACGTCTTCGGCACCATCTCGAGGACATACGCCGACAGCGAAGAAAGGCGGAAGCGCGCGAAGCTCTACTATGGAACCCTGTCTCTGTTTCTGCTCGGGCCCGCGATGGTGCTTGCCGGTCGAATGAAACTGCTCGGGACCGAGGCGTGGGGACCGGTCTTCTTTTTCTTTGCCTCGTTGTGGGCCTACTATCACCTCGTGAAGCAACACTACGGCTTCATGATTTTGTACAAGAAGAAAAACAATGATCTTGCGGAGGTCGACAATCTGATAGACCGCGCCTTTATTTTGCTGGGCATGACGTATCCGTTTGTGCGGTTTCTTACTCACAGCTATGCAGCAAAGGAACGGCTCGAGACGATGGGCTTTTCAGCGCGCTCCGAATCGGTCTGGTGGTTTGAGACGCTGGTCTTCTCGGCGTTTGTCGTGTCGTTGATTCTGTTCGCTGGGCGTCAGGCTCAGAGGCTCTACTTGAAACAGCCGGTGAATGCGCCGAAGCTGTTATTGCTCGCCGCCGCGTTGCCGATGCACTGGATTGTCCTGAGACTGCTCGAACCCGTGCAGCCCGCGACGGCGGGGGCGCTTGCCGCGGTCGCGACGCTGACGATCTATCATAACATCCAGTACCATCGCATAATCTGGTTTCACAATCAGAATAAGTACGCGCGGGCGGGCTCGAAGAACTACGGCGCGGCGTCGGTCATAAGCAAGAGTGTCTGGAGCTATATCGGCTTCGCGCTGCTGTTCGGCGCGGCCTATCACATACCTCATTACACGATCGTCCAGCCTGACAGTTTCTTCATGGCGTTCATATGGGGCGGCGCGTTCACTCATTACTATCTCGACAGCAAGATATGGCGCGTTCGGCGGGACGCTCAACTAAACGAGAATCTTCGGATGGCTGGAGCGAACGCGCGGGCGTAGCACAGACTTTAGTCTGTCTCTGGTCGAATGGCCGTGCAACGCTTCACAGACTAAAGTCTGTGCTACTTCTATGAAGTGCTTCAATCACGACTCCAGCGATGCTGTAGCAATTTGCAAGAACTGCAACAAAGCGCTCTGCCATGCCTGCGCGAGCGACGTTGGAAATGGTGTCGCCTGCCTGGGTGACTGCGAACACGAAGTCCGGGCGCTCAACGAGCTGATTCGGCGCAATCGAACCGCGGCTCAAAAAACCGGTTACGCTTATAACAGAAACGCGATCGTGTGCGCGTTGATCGCGTTGATCTTTATTTATTTGAGCTACGATGCTTTTCAATCCGGCCGTACGCCGTTACTCGTAGTGACTGCGGGATCGACGGTGATCTTTGCGCTGGCGGCGTTCTTCAATTACTCGGCGGCCCAGAAATTCATGAAAAGTGGCGGCTGAGGCGACGACATACTGTGTGGATCATACTCGCGATTGTTATAGTCGGCGCGGTGCTCACCACTTATGCAGTAGTCGAGCGCCGCATCAACCAGAGCCCGTGTCCCGAGTGCGGGTATCGGGCGTCGATAGAACTCGATCAAGATTGTCCGCGTTGCGGCGCGACGATCCCAGGTCAACGGGAAGACTGAGACGCCTCCGAGTATGCGATCACCTATTACCTGGCCGAAGCTTGTGTTTATTGTATTGCCGGTCTTGATTGTCGCCGTCGACGTTTTTGTCCTTGTGCGCGAGCGCGTTCAACCTCAGTCTGAAAAGGCGATTCGTCTCGTAAAGGAAAGCAACTCGCGGAAAGAGAACTTCACCGTGCAGCAGTATCTCTACACGACGGTCTACTATCGTCGAGAGCAGGGCGAGGCGATAACGATAGAAGGCTGGGTCGCATCTTCTCCGTCCCAGCCCGGTGACCCCATCGTTGTCGAGTTCAGGTACGCGGATTCCAGTGGGAAGCACGTTGCGATTTGGGAGGTGAGTCCAGAGGAGGGAGCAGTGACCGCGAAGAACGAAGCGGCGCTGGATCTGTCCTGGCATTAGAGGTCAATGCGCGATGGGCGAGACTCCAGTCGCTCAACGCAACCATGACTAAATCATGTTATCAATTGGTGTGTACTGAAGCCCCTGATCCTCTGCAACCGCTTTGTAAGTGACCTTACCTTTGTACGTGTTCACTCCACGCTTCAAATGCGGATCTCTCTTTAGAGCTTCTACGGCGCCGTGTTTCGCAAGACTCAAGGCGAAGGGCATGGTCGCGTTGGTCAGCCCAAACGTCGATGTACGAGGCACTGCGCCCGGCATATTCGTCACTCCGTAATGAAGAACATTCTCGACATAGTAGGTAGGCGCGCTGTGCGTAGTCGCTTTCGTGGTTTCGATGCAGCCCCCCTGATCGACCGCCACGTCGACGATCACCGATCCGCGGGGCATCTCACGCAGCATCTCGCGCGTCACCAGTTTGGGCGCAGCCGCTCCGGGCACCAGCACCGCGCCTACGACTAAGTCGGACGCGGCAACTGACTCGGCGATCGTATATGGATTTGAGGACAGCGTGCGTATGCGGCTCCCGAAGATGTCATCCAGATAACGCAGTCGTTCAAGGTCGCGGTCGATAATGATGACCGAGGCTCCAAATCCCACGGCGATCTTTGCCGCATTTGTTCCTACAACTCCGCCGCCGATTATCGTCACCCGTCCGGGCGCGACGCCGGGCACGCCCCCTAACAACACGCCGCGTCCGCCGTTGATTTTCTCGAGATAAGTGGCGCCAACCTGTATCGACATTCGCCCGGCAACCTCGCTCATTGGAGTCAACAGCGGAAGATGTCCCTGATCATTGGTGATTGTCTCGTAAGCGACGCCGATCACGCCGCCATCAAGCAGCGCTCGTGTCAGCTCGCGCGCCGGGGCGAGATGCAAGTAAGTGAACAGTATCAGTCCCTCGCGCAGGAATCCGTATTCGGGAGCAATGGGTTCCTTGACCTTGACGATCATTTCGGCGCGAGACCATACCTCTTCGGCCGAACTGACGATCTCGGCGCCGGCGGTCACGTATTCCTGATCGGTGATACCGGAACCGTCGCCGGCCTTAGTCTGGACCAGCACTTTGCTGCCGCCATTGGTCAGAGCCTTAACACCGGCGGGCACGAGGCCCACGCGGTACTCGTTATCTTTTACTTCCTTTGGTAGGCCAACAATCATAGTTCACCGTATTTCCCAGGTTTCCGGTTTCCGGTTTCAGGTTTCCGGTTCGACTCTATGAGAATCTAGCATTAATTTGTGTCAATCTGCGCGCGTTGAAGCTTCCCGGAATAGTCGACATAAACAGCCTTCCACTCCGAAAAAATATCAAGCACCTGCGTGCCGCCTTCTCGATGCCCATTCCCTGTCGATTTAGTGCCGCCGAACGGAAGATGCACTTCAGCTCCGATCGTCGACGCATTCACGTAAAAGATCCCGGTCTGCACGTCCTCCATCGCGCGAAAAGCTCGATTGGTATCCTGTGTGTAGATCGAAGCGGACAGCCCATACTTCACGCCGTTGACGATCTCAATTGCGTGATCAAGATCACGACACTCGATCACGGAAACGACCGGCCCGAAAATCTCTTCCTGGGCAATTCGCATCTGAGCGGTGACCTCTGAGAATACAGTCGGCTCGATGAAGTAGCCGTGTTTCAGATCGCCTTTCTCGGCGCGCCGGCCGCCGCACAGCAGTTTTGCCTTGTCTTCACGGCGTCCGATCTCTATGTATTCGAGAATCTTATCGAGCGCGTCTTCGTTGATTACCGGACCGACGTCGCTCTTCTCATTCAGACCCGGCCCAAGCTTCAGATGTTTGGCTCGATTCGCGAGCATGCCGGCGAACTTCTTTGCGACTCTCTTATGGACAACAACTCTGGAAGTAGCAGTGCATCTCTGACCGGTGGTGCCGAAAGCCCCCCAAAGGACTCCTTCGAGCGCCAGATCGAGATCAGCGTCTTCCATGATCATGATTGCGTTCTTGCCGCCCATTTCCAGCGAGCAGATTTTGTCAGTCGCGGCGCACGACTGGCCGACAATACGACCAACTTCCGTTGATCCTGTGAAGGAAACCAATCTGACCTTCGGATGCTCGAGAAGCGCTTTGCCGACTTCAACGCCGCGACCGGCGACTATGTTGAGCACTCCCGGTGGGACGCCGGCTTCCGCCAAAGCCGAAACCAGATTGTAGGTCGAGAGCGGTGTATCTTCGGCGGGTTTGATGACAACGGTATTTCCACAAACGAGCGCGGGCAGAATTTTCCACGACGGAATCGCCATGGGAAAGTTCCACGGAGTGATTAATCCGCACACTCCGATTGGTTCGCGCGAGCACATCGCGTACTTGTTGGGAAGCTCGGCCTTCGTAGTGTAACCATGAAGCCTGCGCCCCTCGCCTGCGATGAAGTAAGTCATGTCGATGGCTTCCTGCACATCGCCGCGCGTTTCCTTCAAGACCTTACCCATCTCGCGAGTCATATCGCGAGCGCATTCCTCTTTGCGCCGGATCAGTATTTCTCCCGCTTTGAAAAGAATCTCGGCGCGGCGAGGGGCGGGAACTTTGCGCCACGTCTTAAAAGCTTCGGCAGCAACATCGACCGCGCGACCCGCGTCTTCGGAGTTCGAAGCCGGAAACCGTCCTACCAGTTCGCGCGTGTCCGCCGGGTTGTGGTTGTCTAGATAATTGCCCGATGTCGGCGCTACCCATTCTCCGCCGATGTAATTGAGATGCTGCTCGGCTCTTACCTTAGTTGCCGGTTTGACCATATGAGTTCAACCTCCTATCAGGACTAATAAACAAGCTGGCAACTTGCGCCTCCGGAAACTTATGACACGCTGCGCAGGGCGTCGTCTTATCCGGCGGTTTGCCTTTCTTTGGATGATGCAGCCACGCACTTGATTCAGGTGTGTGGCAGCTCCAGCAGGTTTCGCGCGGCGTGGTATGGGACAGACCCGCGTGTTCGGCTCGTGCCGTCAACGGGGGCGGCTTGCGACCGATCATCCAGAGGACGGTGAAAAGGGCGATTATGCCGACGGCGACAGCGAGAAAATAAAGGTCTTTTCTATTCATAAAGCCGCGCGGTTGTGGCCTCGCAAGGTGAGTTGCCTTGAGAGCCGAATCTAGCAAAGCAGATCATGGGGTGTCAAGAAAGTGAGGTGTTCAGAGTTGCCAGCAAAGCAGTCGTCTGCGTCCTCGGCGTCCTCCGCGGTTTCTCTTGATCACTGCTGGGGATCAACCACAAGGACGCCGAGGACACAGAGGAGCAACAGAGTAGGTCCCCACTTCCAAAGTTCGCATGGGCAAGACAAGAACTAAGCGCTGTGATAACGTTCTGAATCCAGTTTGCCGATTAATCGCGTAGACTTGGGCATCATTCAAAGGGCGGAGGGACTCGATGAAGAAGAACCTGTTTGTTCGAACTGTATTAGTGACGACTGCTGCGCTTGTGATCGCGATTTCCGCGTCAGCTCAGAAGAAGCCTGCTCATACGAAAACGGCTTTCGAAGCTGAATTCAAGACGATGATCGATCAGTACTACGCGGCGTGGAGCACGCTCGATCCGGACAAGGCGGCGAAGTTTTATGCGAAAGATGCCGATCTAATCTTCTTCGACGTCGCGCCGCTAAAATACAACGCGTGGAGCGAGTATCGAGCCGGCGTGATCAAGGCATTCACCGAGACGATGTCGAGCGGCAAGCTGACTCCCAACGATGATCTAAAAGTGACTCAGCGTGGAACGGTGGTGTGGACGACGGTGACGTTTCATCTTTCGGCGACACCGAAGGCCGGCGGATCGATGGAGCTCGAATGCCGTCACACCGCAATCTGGGAGAAGCGCGGCGGGAAGTGGCTTATCGTTCACGAGCACGTCTCAGCCCCGCTCCCGGGATAAGACAAACGAGCGGGCAGACGGAAGCCATTGACATATGAGGGTCGAACGACTCCCTTGTGACGATCCCGGCGCGAATGGTTTTGACGGGTTTGGCGCAATGCAGCGGTGGATCGAACTGCAGGATCATACTTATCAGCGCTAAGAAGCTCGCGTGGGTTTTGACTCAGAAGCAGGCAAAGCGATCAGGGTTGGGAATTCGGATCACGGTCAATCTTGAGAGTCTCCTGGTTTTTCAAATTGCTCATTTCTGATGCCGGGCTTACATTGTTATTGTCGCCTGCCACTATTTGAAGCGCGACTCGCCAGGCTTTGATGTCTCCCCGGCCGTGCCCACGAGCCGCGAACGCTTGCGGACATGACATTTCGCGACACGCGCACACTCCCCGACAAGGCGGCCCGGAATGGATGATGGAACGGTCATCTGCGAAGATCGACCCGCTGCTCGAGCCTCTACTCCCAAATGTTAGCGAAGAACAGGCAGACGATATTCTGTCAGAACTAATAGCCGTACATGCAGAGCCGCTGATCAAAGGTATTATTCACTACAAACTTCATTTCAGTTCCCACGGCGGCAACCAGCGAGCCGAGGCCGATGACATTTATCAGGAGGTCCTGGTTCGATTGCTCGCGACCGAAGCTTCAGCCGTTCCTGGTGAAGAACATTTTCACAGACCTCAAACGTCATGATTTGGGTCAGGGCTTCTATGAGCGCAATTATGATGGCACGATTCAGAAGCAATTTATGACTACGCCGTTGTGCGGAGTGGGCTCGACAGCGCCCTACGGTCACGACGGTCGAAGCATAAACCTTGTGGAAGTGATCATGCGCCATGGAGGCGAAGCACAAGCAGCGCGCGACGAGTTTGCAAGTCTGGCGGCGGAGCGGCGGAGCACGCTGCTCGAGTTTCTGCAATCCCTAATCATCTTTCCGCCCGACGACACGGCTTCAAACCTCGATCGAGGCAATCGAAGCGCAACGAATTTTCCTCAGATGGGGCACGGCGGTATCAAACTGACGGTATTGTTCAACAATCCGTCGGATATCGAGTGACCGGAGGTGCACGTATCGGTTCAGTGCCTGGATAGGCAGGGTTAGCATCCTGGCATTACTGCGCCAGTCCGACGCGGCGCGACAAATCCTGAAAGCGCGGATCGCCCCGCACGAGATCGTAGACCGGATCTACTTTGATGCTGATTACAGAATTGGAATGCTGGTCGTATGCTTTCTCGAGCCAGGCTAACGCCTCTTCTTTTTCGCCCATGCCGAGATACGCCCAGACTATAAGCCCGGGATCCAATTGCTCGTGCTTGTTGCGATCCAGTAGTTTCTCGAGCGCCCGTTCTGCTTGTGTGTGCTCGGCCGCGCGGCCATAGATGTAGGCTATCGCTGCCCAGTAATAAGGGGGGACCTCGGCCGAACGCCGCTTTTCAATCTCTTTCAGCGCCTCGGCGAACAGTCCCTTTTCTACATAGGCCGATAGAATTACATCCGACCTCGGAAAGTTTGGTTCCATTTCACGAATCTTGCGAGCCTCGTCGATAGCTTGGTCATATTGTCGGGAGCAATACAGAATCACGGCGTGGTCTGCTGCTATGATGAGCGAAAGTGGATCAAGCTGGCGCGCGCGCTCGCTTTCCTGGAGCGCCTCTTCGAAAAGTCCCTGCCACATTAAATGCTCCGCGTACCATTGGTGGGCAGTCGCGTAGTTAGGATTTAACTCAATTGCGCGGCGGAACTCCTTCTCGGAAGTGTGCCAGTCCCAATCGTAATTCTGGACTATCAGGGCCAGCGAAGCGTGGGCTTCGGGCAGCCGCTCGTCAATTTCAAGCGCACGCGAAACGGCGCTCCGCGCTTTTTGCATGAACTCGGCTGCGGGTCGCCCACTGTAGCCGCCTATTAGGGCACAAGAATCCGCCAGCCCCGCGTAGGCTCGCGCGTAATCCGGATCTTTAACGACAGCCTGCTGAAAATAATCGATTGCTTGTTGCAGACTTTCAGGAGTTCGCTTGTTCCAGAAATACAAACCCCTCAAATAAAGGTCGTATGCCTCGTATGTCTTCGGGGAGGAAGCAGAAGCGAGCTCGCTTTGCTTCTGACCACCAAGCGTAAGCTGTATCTCGCTTGCGACTTCGTGTGCGATATCGCCCTGGAGAGACAGCAGATGCTTCAGCTCACGGTCATACTCTCGCGCCCAGACGTGAGTCTGATCTCTTACCTGAATAAGTTGTGCCGTGATTCGCACCCTATCCGACTCACGCCGGACACTACCCTCCAGTACATATTGGACTCCAAGTTCGCGGCCGATCTGGTCCAACGACGCCTGGCTATTCTTATAATGCATGACCGAAGTGTGCGCGATCACTCCGAGGCGCTCGGGGTCGAGATTCCCCAATTGTGTGATCATCTCTTCGGTGAGACCGTCGCTGAAGTAGTCCTGGGCCTCGTCGCCGGTGAGGTTCTTGAGAGGAAGAACGGCCAACGTCAGCCTTCCGCCGGTCGATCGGGGCACAGTCGACCACAAAAGCCAACCGGTCACCGTTGCGATGAGCAGAATTGCAATCCCAGCAAGGGCAAGTCGTCGGCGTAAAGACGGACGCACGCTTAATAGCTTCAACACTTCCGCAGCGTGTACCGGAATCTCCTCCGGGCGGCTATCGGCGCAATAAAGCGATAACCGCGACGCGCTACGGTCTCGATGTAAACCGGGTTGCGAGCGTTGTCCCCGAGCGCCCTTCTTAGTTGTTTAATGTTGGAAGACAGATTCGCCTCTTCGACATAGGTGTCAGGCCAAAGGCGATTCATCAGCTCGTCCTTCTCGATAATGCGCCCCCCGTTCTCAACCAGGACTAGGAGCGTGTCAAAGACCTTCGGGGTCATTGGCACCGGCTTTCCATTGCGCAGCAGGACTCGCTGGCCAGTATCAATTTTGAATTCACCGAATTGATGGAAAGGGGGATGAGCAACGACATCTTGCATGCAGAACTCTTTCAGAACTTTTTCATCGCTCTTTCAGGACTCTCTGAGCAATTCTCTGTACGTTCGTCGAGGTAAGGTCGTCGCAGTAGCAAATATTATCAGCAGTTATTGGGCGGCGACAATCAAACATCGCTCACGGACATACCGGAGCGCACGCTTTAGAACCACGCCAGGACGCAGCGACACCGTCGCTGAACGGCGGATAAGTGGGATTACCACGCAACAGGGCAATGATGCCGCCCGCACCAATGTCGGGAAACTCCTGTACGTGTCGATGAGACTGGGCAGTCAAAGAGGGTGAAATGATTACAGGCAGAGCGTTGTTGCTGGCAGTGGCAGGATTAGTGATCATCGCAGCTTCAACACGCTTGAAGGCGGACAGCACAGGCACGTGCGGAGGCGCGAGCATTACAATACCCTTCAATGACGTATCATCAGGTAGCGTCTTCTTCTGCTCAATTGCTGAAGCCTATTTTGCAGGTCTGACCAACGGCACGAACGGTACAACCTATAGCCCAGGTGATCCTGTCCCGCGAGAGCAAATGGCGGCATTCGTCACTCGCACGATGGATCAATCTCTCAAGCGAGGCAGCAAACGAGCGGCGTTGAATCAGTATTGGACCCCGCAAGGAGCCGACGATCTTGCCTTGAGCACTGTCGGGAGCGCACCAAAATTACCCCAGTCGGATGGCGCTGATCTCTGGGTGCCAAACAATTCAAGCGACTCGGTATCGCGAGTGAGGAGCAGTGATGGCTCAAAGGTCGGAAACGACTGGACGGGCGCGACTGCGGCGATTGGCGTGTTGTGCGCGAGGGGAACGGTGTTAGTAACTGGCAACACAAATCCCGGGAGTCTCTATCAAATAGACCCGACGCAGCCGCCGGGCCCAGTCGCCACGCTATCGACTAGTTTAGGACCGTTTCCCCGAGGCATCGCCTATGACGGGCACAAGGTATGGACGGCAAACGCCGGCACGCCGAGCGGCGGGGATGGATCAGTATCCGCCATTACGCTCAACCCAACCTCGGTCACCAACGTTTCTACTGGATTCAATAGCGTGAACGGTGTCATCTATGATGGCTCGAACATCTGGGTGACCGATGATATCCCAGGATCAGTAGACAAGCTTCGCAAGCTGGATTCAACTGGAAACATAGCGCTATCGGTGGATGTGCATGCCTTACCTGAGTTTCCCGCGTTCGATGGAGTGAACATCTGGGTGCCGACATTCTTAGGCAACACCGTAGACGTGGTGAGAGTAAAAGACTCTTCAGGTAATTCGGTGGTTAGTCCATTCTTGGTAGCCACGCTCAGCGCTAACGGACTAGACGGCCCGGTTTCAGCCGCGTTCGATGGGGAGCGCATCATAGTAACTAACTTCTTTGGCAACAGCGTGTCGTTGTGGAAGGCCTCTTCATTGACACCCATTGGGACTCTTTCTACGTCTACTAACACGTTTCCGTTTGGGGCATGCAGCGATGGGCTGAATTTTTGGATTGCTCTTTCCAACACCGGGAAGCTTGCGCGGTTTTGACTTTGCCCCAGACGATGAGCTGTCGCGCGATTGCTGTTCACACTGCTAGTCGCTTGGACTGTCCGAATGATCCGTAGACGAGAGCGCAAAAGCCGGCATTCCTCGCGAGGATCTTTCACAGCTAGAGAGGCGTCGCGCACAACCGAAGGGATGGCAAGAAAAGATTCCCCAACGCATTCTGCAGCCCGTCGGCAGGGATATGTTGAAGCGTGCCGTTTCCTCGTTCGCCTGGTTTAGGGATCTCCGTACGGCTGACGGTAAACGCTATTCGACATTTAGCGCTCGACGTTAGTCAGCTCAAAGGCCCATACTCTGGAGGACCGCTTGATAGCGCGGCTCTGAGCGCAACTTATCGAAAACCGGGTCCGCTTTCACGAATGACGAGACGAAGGATCTACCCCGATTCGCTGCTTCGAGGCTATCAAGTGCTCTTTTCTTGTCGCCCAGGAATGCGTACCGTTTCGCAAGGCTATAAGAGGTGTTCGGATCCGGATTTGCCGGTCCGGGATCATCTAAGAATCCTCGTATACCCGCTTCCCTGTATCGTGCCTTGTGTATTGCAACATATTCGCGCGCTCGGTCTCTTTGCAGGGCGGAGGAGGACGCTCGATAGTTCGAGTCGATAACACCCGCCGTCAAGTATTCATCAACCGCTGCCGCATATTCGCCGGTCTGCAAGTAAATGTCTGAAAGATACCAATGTGCGAAATGAAAATCGGGATAAATCTCCAGCGACTTGTGGCAGTAGGCCTTTGCCTTATCATATTCGTGGGCGAAGTAGTACGCCTGTCCCAAATCGGCGAGAAAGTTGTAAGACATGGGATCGATTTCAAGCGCGCGCTGGAATTCCGCTTTTGCGTGGTCGTTCCTGCCCTGGATTTCCAATAGAGTCGCATACCAGTGATGCGCAGTCGCGTAGCCAGGATTGAGTTCTATTGATCTCTTGATCGCACTCTCTGCTTCAGCCCATTTCCATTCGTGAAACATCTTAATAAAGCCAAGCGTGGCGTGCGCCTCGGCCAGATTCGGGTCGAGTTCGAGTGCCTTCTCTACCGCAAGGTTTGCTTCGCCTGCATTTGTCATCGTCGCGAGCGTGTCGGCGAGTCCTACATAAGCGAGCGCAAAACTCGGGTCCTTCTCAATCGCGTTCCTAAATAATCGCTGAGCCTGTTCCATGCCGTCCGAATTGCGACTGTTCCACTGATAACGACCTTCGAGATATAGCTGATAAGCCTCTGCGCTTTTGGTATGGCGTTTCGTGAGCGCGCCTTTCTCGCTGCCGCTCAAATTCAAAGCCAGAGCGTCAACAAGCTGCAGAGCGATTTCGTCCTGCAAGCGCAATTCGTCCTGAAGCGGCTTCTCAAACTGTCCGGCCCAAAGCGGAGATTGGTCGCTCACTCTGATTAATCGGGCCGTTACCCGAACCCTGTCGTTTGCATGATAAATCGTGCCTTCCAACACCGCGTCAACATTTATCCTTTGTCCGATCGTGACCGAATCCTGATCTTGATTTTCAAACGCCAGAATCGCGCTTGTCGGACGCACGGTCAGATCTTTGATATTGCTCAGACGAGTTATCAAAATATCAGTCATTCCCAGGCCTTGATGCGCGTTTTTATCGCCGGCGTCAATCGTCTTGAAAGGCAAGACGGCCATTGACTTGATGGGTGTCGCCGGCCCGGATGCGGAGGTGGCGTGGAAGATCAGATAAGTAAACACACAAGCCAGCAGACCGACCGCTGCTGCCAGCGCAACCCGCAATTGCCGTCTCGTTCGAACGACTGCTCCTGCGTGCGCCGCTGGTTGCGTCGACACACTCACCTGGCAGGATGTGACCCTCCAGGCTACCGTTAAACGTACCGCCGCTTTGGCCAATGGCAATGGTCACCGCTGCCGATGAGCACTACTAACCGCGGAACTGAGCACCGGGAAGTTTTGCAGATTGTTCGCCCCGGAGTCACCATCGCCGGGATCGTCACCTGTTATGCCAGTAGCTCCACTGGTTTGTAGATCGATCCCAAGGACATCGGCAAGCTCTCGGCCAGAGGAGTCACGCTGGGATGCGGCAACGGTAACTTCTGTCCTAACGCCCCGGTAACACGCGAGCAAATGGCAGCATTCATCTTGCGAGCGAAAGGCGAGTTTAATCCGCCGACTCCTGTCAGCCAGCGATTCAACGACGTACCGCCACAAAACGTTTTCTACAACTTCATTGACCGACTGGCGTTGTTGCAGATCACGCTGGGATGTACTCCCGATCACTTGCTGTATTGTCCTTCTGATCCTGTAAAGAGAGAGCAAATGGCAGCATTTCTCTTGAGAGGCCTGGGGGAATTCAATCCGCCGATACCGCCCAGCCAGCGATTCAACGACGTGCCGCCGGAGAATGTCTTCTACAATTTCATTGACCGACTAGCGGTATTGGAGGTCACTCTCGGATGTACGCCCGATCATTTGCTGTACTGTCCGGGCGATTCAGTGACGCGCGCGCAGATGGCGGCGTTCCTTGTGAGGGCTTTTCACCTGTAGAGAGGCGTCGAGCGCAGGTCCCCGCGACCAGTTGGCAGCGCGTTTATCACTCGAGCCTTCGTATCTAGAGCACCGATGGTGTTAGTCGCCCGACGAACTGGCGGCCGCCGTTGGCGACAGCAACAGGTCCTCACAAACAGAGCTCGGCGGAGAGTCGAGCAGATAGGTCGTCAACTCCTCATTGCTATGGCGAAGACAGAACTCCTGAAACGTTTCGTTGTCTGCTCGATCCTCTTTGTACCGGGTGAACAAACGCGCCATTGATTCGGCCAGCTTATCGGATGGAAGCCGCACACCGATCCTTCTTCCAAATGTCTCGTGCGAGCCTACGCCGCCTCCGAGAAAGACCTGGAACGTTTCCTTCTTCACGCCGTCGATCGTCGTCAGCGACCCTTCAAGCCCGACATCGCAAATATGATGTTGACCACAAGCGTTGGGACACCCGGTTACGCTTATGCGAGGCGCATCTTCCAGATCAAGCGCCCTCTCAAGATGCTCGTTTAATTCGACCGCTCGATTCTTTGTTTCCGCCAGCGCCAGCTTGCAGAACTGAATTCCCGTGCAAGCGATGATCCCTTTGCGCGACCACGAAGGCTGATAGTCAAATCCATAGTGGTCGAGGTCGCGGGTGAGCGCTTCGAGATTACGCTCGGCGATGTCGAGCAGGATGATGTTCTGCGTGTTGGTTGTTCGTATGCGACCGCTGCCGTGCTCTTCAGCCAGATCGGCGAATCGTCTCAAGTCATCTCCCGACGTTCGGCCGCCGAGAACCGAAAGACCCACGTAGTAGAAACCCTGTTGATGCTGGCCGTGGATGCCGAGATGTGACCGGTCGCGCTCACGGATAGGCGCCGCTTCCGGTTCGGGTGCGCGGCGCAGTTGCCGGCCGAGGCGTCTTTCAACTTCATCACGAAAGCGAGGGATCTCCCATTGCTCGACCAGGAACTTCAGACGCGCGCGTTTGCGATTCTCGCGATTGCCTTCTTCGCGAAACACCGAAGCGATCGCCCCACAGAGTTCGACTGCTTCCCCTGGCTCGATCAAGACGCCGAGGTCTTTCGAGAAGCGCGGGGTTGTTGAAAGGCCCCCACCGATCCGGGTTCGGAAGACCACACCGCCGCGCTCGGAATCATGAACCGCAAACATTCCGATGTCGTTGATCTCGGGGTAGACGCACCGTACCGAGCATCCGGTGATGGCGATCTTGAACTTGCGCGGCAAGTTCGAGAAGTCACGATTGCCAACGAAGAAATCGTTTGTTTGTTTGATTAGAGGAGACGTATCGTAAAGTTCGTCGTGATCGACGCCCGACACCGGACAGTTGATGATGTTTCGCACACAGTCGCCGCACGCTTCGGTGGTTGATAACCCTACAGAACGAAGGCGGTCGAGAACGTCAGGCAGGCCTTCGATTCTGACCCAGTGAAGCTGAATGTTCTGCCGAACAGTGATGTCCGCAACGCCGCGCCCGTGTTGGCTCGAAAGATCCGCTATCGTACGCAACTGACCAGGCGTCAGATCACCGCCGGGTATGCGCATGCGCACCATGAAGAAACCGTCGGAGGCGGGGCGCTGGGTATAGATGCCGTACCATCTAAACAGAGCTTCATCAGCCGGAGCTATCGCCTCGAAGCCGAGCTCTGCATAGCGATAGATATCGGCGAGCACATCCAGCCCGTCTTTTTGCTTCTTGATCTGTTCAATACTGTTCATAACCGTTCCCCAGTTGGCACACGGGTTGTTGGGTTGCTGCGGAGCCGTAAGTTTCAAAACCGCCTCCGAAAACATGCGTGAGCACTCTTGACGTGCTTTGTTCGATAGATTCCTCGGAGCTGTCGACAATGATTTCCGGCGAGAGCGGCTCTTCGTAAGGATCGCTGACGCCGGTGAAGTGTTTGATCTCGCCTGCCAGCGCTTTCGCATAGAGGCCCTTCACATCGCGCTGTATGAGCTCGTCAAGCGGACAGCGCACAAACACCTCGACAAAGCGAATGTCATCGGCCTGGATCGAATTGCGAACATCGTCGCGCGACTGCTGGTATGGAGAAATAGCAGCGCCGAGTACTGCTACTCCGTTGCGCGCCAGAAGTCGCGCGACGAAACCGATGCGGCGGATATTGGTCTCACGATCCTCCTTCGAGAAGCCCAACCCGCGACTGAGATTTTCGCGCACCTCGTCGCCGTCGAGCAGTTCTACTCGAAGCCCCGCCGCTTTCAGATGGTTCGATATTGACCGGGCAAGCGTGGTCTTACCCGCCCCGGAAAGACCAGTAAGCCATATTACTAAACCTTTGTCGCTGATATTTGAAAGATTCATGTCCATGTTCTTATCGATATTTCACGTCCGAGAGGGTTTATCCCCCGCGGAATAAGTCAGCTCGGTGTCTGGACCGGTCTGCTCGTCACTGGCTGTGACGAAAATCGCAGATTTGCCCGGTGTGTGGATGCCGCACTCTCGCTTCTCTTGTCCTGGCCACCGGCCGTCCCGTTCGTGCTCGCCTTCTCTAATAGCTCGCGTGCAGTGCGTGCAACCGATGCTCGGGTAGCCCCGGTCGTGAAGCGGATTGAAAGGAACATTGTTTCTGGCGATGTATGCGCGAACATCCTGAATAGTCCAGCGCACCAACGGATTGATCTTGAAGAGCTGCCACTGATAGTCCCACTCGACGACACGGGCGCTGGAACGTTCCAGAGTCTGGTCGCGGCGAATTGCAGTTATCCATGCGCGGCGGCCTCGCAACGCCCCTCTCAAGGGCTCAAGCTTCCTCAGACGGCAGCAGAGATCGGGGTCGGTTGACCAGAGTTTCGCGCCGAATCTCACATCCTGCTGTTCCGGCGTGATGTCCGTCTCGTAAGCCCGGATACGGATTTTATAGCGAGCTTCCAAACGGCGTCGCAGTTCGTATGTTTCGGGGAAGAGAAAAGCCGTATCGAGGAAGAAAACATCAATGCCGGGATTGATTCTTACCGACATGTCGATTAATGCAACGCCCTCGAGACCAAATCCCGTAGCAATTGTCACGCTGCTATCGAACTCATCGAATGCCCATCGAAGCGTGTCTTCAGGCGAGGCCTCATCGAGTTGTCCGGCGAGGCTTTCTATTCGGTCGATCTCGCGCGGCGGTGGCGCGAGCTTAATGATTTCACTCACGGCTTGCGACATATGATTCTCCTTCGAAGACTGTGCTGATCGCGGCGGCGTTTGACGCCACTTCAAACTTGAGCTGGTCACTGACAAACCAGTTAAGTTTGTCAGCGAGGGCGACGACCTCGCCTACAATCGCTATCGCGGGAGGTTCAACGCTCAAGCCGCCGCTTTCACCGATGCCAATCAAATCATCCAGAGTCCCTGTTTGGACCTCTTGATGCTGATAAGTACCCCAGCGAATTAGAGCGACCGGCGTTAATGGTCGGCGACCGCTTTCGATGAGTTCTCGAGCAATGGCCGCGATAGTCCCGGCGCACATGAAGATCACCAGAGTGTCCGCGGTGTTCGCCGCCAGATGCCGATAGGCGCCTCGACCTGCGACGGCGTTGTGACCTGTAATGAATGCCACGCTGGAAGAGTAGTCGCGGTGGGTGAGCGGGATGCCGGCGTAGGCGGCGGCGGCAACACCGGATGAGATGCCCGGGATGACTTCCCACTCGACGCCGGCTTCGACAAGCGCTTCGGCCTCTTCACCGCCACGCCCGAACACGAACGGATCGCCGCCCTTAACCCGGGCGACTATCTGACCCAGTTGTGCGCGTTTGATCAGGAGATCGTTGATTTCGGCTTGAGTCATCGAATGCTCGCCCGCGCGCTTGCCTGCGTAGATCAACTCGGTTCCTCGCCGGGAATGTGCGAGCACCTCGGGGTTCACAAGGTAGTCGTAGACGATCACGTCGGCGGCGCCGATCGCCTTGGCGGCGTTGATCGTGAGCAGCCCGGGATCACCGGGCCCCGCGCCGACCAGGAAAACTTTGCCTTTGAGTTTGCCGTTCTTCATCGGACTGTCTTCTCGCCGTTACCTGTTCGCCCAAAAAGAAAAACCCGCTACCGGCGTATTGCCGATAGCGGGTCTTTCCAAAACTCTAAGTGAGCTCTAAAGCTCGTCTCTGAGCTTATCGCTCAAGGTCGATCATACTGGACCCCCACTAAAGGCTTTACGCTTGCGCGCCTCTGGCGCGCTACAACAGATGCAATAGAAATCGCGAGTCGTGCTCTTCATAAGCCTTTAGAGATCCAGTGTCAGGACTATAGATATACTCTTGGTCGCTGATGTTGGTCAAGCACTTTTTCTTTGAACCCGATCTGGTTCGTGGTTCAGGGTTCGTGGTTCAGGGTAACCGAGCGTTCAGAGCACCGATTTTAGTCGGTCAGTGCCTTACTAAAGTCGGTGCTCTGAATGCTCGGTTACTTGCGAACCCAGATTCCTCCTAGTCGACCGCCGCGACTGGAATGGATTGCTCAAAAGCCGCGGCTACGCTTAAGTGTGGTAATTCGGCTCTTGTTGTGCGCGCGGCTTCGGCCTGGGTAATGACCTGCCAGAAGAGATTGCGCGCGGTCTCCCAGTTGGATAGCAGCTGGTGGGCGCGAGGGCTGCTCGTCATCTCGTAGTGCTTCTCGACCAAAGAGTGAAGCGTATTTGATTCTGATTCGGAGACCCTCACGAGTTCAACGAGTTCACGATTGCATTTAGTCTGAAAGTCGCCGAGCTCGTCGAACACGAACGCTACGCCGCCGGTCATGCCCGCCGCGAAGTTTCGGCCTACTTCTCCAAGAACGGCCACGACCCCGGCGGTCATGTATTCACACCCGTGATCCCCCAGGCCTTCGACTACGGCGACGCCTCCGCTGTTTCGAACGCAGAATCGCTCGCCAGCCCGCCCGCTGGCCAGCAGCGTCCCGCCGGTAGCACCGTACATTACGGTGTTGCCGATAATCACATTCTGTGACCAGTCGAAGGAGCAATCATCCGGCGGGCGAATCACGATCTCGCCTCCCGACATTCCCTTAGCGACGTAATCGTTGGCTTCGCCGATCAGAGTCAATCTCAGTCCGGCAATGTTGAACGCTCCAAAACTCTGGCCGGCGGAACCCGTAAAGCGCAGGTTGATCGTAAGGTCGGGAAGTCCCGCATCGCCGCAACGTCGAGCGATAGCACCTGCGATCCGCGCGCCGATGGCTCGATCTGTGTTAGTTATTTCAAACGCCGCGTCCACTCGTGAGCCGTCGCGAATCGCCACCGAACATGCTTCCTCGATCGCATTTGAAAGCGAGCCAGCCGAGTTTTGACTGGGCGCATCCGTGGAGCGCGACGCAGTAAGGGCGCTCGCTTCGGCCCTCCGAAGAACCGGACCCAAATCGATATTGCCGCCCCGCGGCAGCTTTAGGCCGGTCTTTTGCACCAGGAGATCGCTGCGACCGACAATCTGATCGAGCGAATGGAAACCGATTTCGGCGAGCAGTCGCCTTATGTCCTCGGCCATCTCTCGAAAGAAGCGCACAACCATCTCGGGAGTTCCCGTGAACTTGCGCCGCAACGATGCATCCTGAGTCGCGATGCCGACCGGGCATGTATTCAGGTGGCATTGCCTTGCCATCACGCAGCCAAGGGCCACAACCGCAGTTGTGGCGAACCCAAACTCATCCGCTCCGAGCATCGCGGCGATGATGACGTCACGCCCGGTCTTTAGTCCACCGTCTACTCTAAGCCGGACACGCCCGCGCAGACCGTTCATCAGCAGAGCTTGTTGAGTCTCAGCGAGTCCCAGTTCCCACGGCGTCCCCGCGTTCTTTATCGACCCGAGCGGCGAAGCTCCCGTCCCGCCGTCGTGACCGGAGATATGAATCACACCCGCGCCGGCTTTTGCTACGCCGGCCGCGATTGTGCCGATTCCGGCTTCCGACACGAGCTTGACCGCAATTCGAGCTTGCGGGTTGACCTGGTTCAGGTCATAGATCAGTTGAGCAAGGTCCTCGATCGAATAGATGTCGTGATGCGGCGGGGGTGAGATTAATGTCACACCCGGTGTGGAATGACGAATGGCTGCGATCTCGCCGGTGACCTTGTGGCCCGGCAATTGTCCGCCTTCGCCGGGCTTCGAGCCCTGGGCGATTTTGATCTCGAGCTCGTCGGCTGAAACGAGGTACTCGGGAGTGACGCCGAAGCGGGCCGACGCGACCTGCTTGATTCTGCTGTTTGCAAGGTCGCCTCCGGGCCTGCGTTTGAAGCGGCGATTGTCTTCTCCGCCTTCTCCGCTGTTGCTTCTGCCGCCAAGCCGATTCATCGCGATAGCCAGCGTCTCGTGAGCCTTCTTCGAAAGGGCGCCCAGCGACATTCCCGATGTGCAGAAACGGGCGAGCAAACGTTCAGCGGGTTCGACTTCCTCGGCGGCTATCGGAGTCCCGGGCCGAAACTCAATAAGGTCGCGCAGAGTTGCCGGCGGCCGCCCGAGCACCTCGCCGGCGTATTTCGCATAGTCGTCCGGGTTCCCGCCCTTCGCGGCGCGGTGCAGGGCTCGAAAAACCGCGGGGTTAAAAGTGTGATATTCACCCCCGTATCTATAGCGGAAGAAGCCGGCGTCTTCGAGCGCGGGTTCGATCTGAGCGGAAGCCGCAATGTGAAAGCGCAGGGCGTCATCGGCGAGCGCATCAAGGCCGAGGCTGCTAAGCCGGTGTCGCGCGCCGGTGAAATATTCTTCGACCAGACTCTTGTCCAGACCGACCGTCTCGAAGGTTTGGCTTCCACAGTAACCGGCCAGCGTCGAAATCCCCATCTTTGCCATGATCTTGAGCAGTCCGTCTTCGAGTGCGGTTCTGTAGTTCCTCAGAGCATCGCACACGGTCAGTCCTCGTCTGGGACCTTCGTGAGCAATCACATCAAAGGCCAGCGACGGATTGACGGCGTTCGCGCCAAATCCGATAAGGCACGCAATGTGGTGGTCGTCTCGCGCTTCGCCGGTGCGGACGACTAAGCTCGCACGCAGCCGCTGACCCTGGCGGATAAGGTAGTTGTGAAGCGCGCCGACCGCGAGAAGCATTGGCATGGGTGCCTCAGGTTCGACAGCCTCCAGGTCGTCGACAATCACGATCGAGCATCCCGCTTCAACGGCCTCGCTTGCGCGCACACATAGTTCGGCGAGGGATCGCTTTAAACCATCTCCCCCATCCGCAATATCAAAAACCGCCGGCAGCGTTCGACAGCGAAGGCCGCTCCGCTGCCGCAACCACTCCGCGGTGGAATTCGAGAGAATGGGACTCGAAAGCTTGATCAACTGCGAGCGAGCCGGCTGCCCGGAGGCGATACCACCGCGCGAGCCGAGAAGAGTCGACAGCGACATCACCTGCCGCTCGCGTAGAGGATCAATCGCCGGGTTGGTGACCTGCGCGAATCGCTGCTTGAAGTACGAATACAACAACCGCGGTTTGGTGGACAAGATTGTGAGCGGCGTGTCGTCGCCCATTGAGCCGACCGGCTCCTTACCACCTTCCAGCATCGGTCCCAGGATTTTCTCGACGTCCTCAACCGTATAACCAAAGCCTTTCATTCTGCTGATCAACACGTGTTCGTCGTCGATCATCCCGGTGTGATCAGCTTTGGAATCAGGGCACTCGATCTCTGAGCTTCTTACCCAGTCGCCGTAAGGGAGTCGCGTTGCGACCTGCCGCTTGAGCTCATCGTTTGTGAGCAGGGAACCCAACGTGGTGTCGACCGCGATCATTTGCCCCGGACCAAGCCGTCCCTTCTGAACGATCGTCTCGTTGGGCAGCTTGATCACGCCCGCTTCCGAAGCGACCACAACGCGACCGTCTGTTGTGACTGCGTACCTCGCTGGGCGCAGCCCGTTGCGATCGAGAGCGGCGCCGACGATTCTTCCGTCAGTGAACGCGACGGCCGCGGGGCCGTCCCACGGTTCAGTCAGACTCGCTGCGTAATCGTAGAAGCCTCGCAAATCCCGGGACATCTGGTACGAATTCTCATAAGCTTCCGGGATCAACATCATCATGGACTCAACCATCTCGCGTCCCGACACCACTGAGAGTTCGAGCGCGTCGTCGAGGCTTGCGGAATCCGAGCCTTTGTTCCGGATGGCCGAGCTCGTCTCAAAGGAATCGCCAGACGATTGCGCTTTCCTGTTTGCCAATTCGCGGGCGCGCATCCAGCTTCGGTTACCGGAGATGGTATTTATCTCACCGTTATGAGCCAACAGGCGAAACGGCTGAGCAAGCGACCAGTTGGGAAAGGTGTTGGTTGAGTAGCGCTGATGAAAAACAGCCAGCGAAGCTTCGAAGTCCGGCTCTCTGAGATCCGGATAAAAGGTTCCGAGCTGACTGCCGGTAAGCAGACCCTTGTAAACAATGGTTCGGGACGAAAATGAGGTTATGTAGAAGCCGTCGATGTCCGATGCCTGCAGCTCAATCTCGCATCGTACTCGATAGAGAACGGTCTCGAAGTCGAGCGTCGATGCCTGGCCTCGCGCGACCAGCAACTGCTCGATGCGCGGCGCGGTCGCCAATGCTTTTGAGCCCAACTCGCGTTCGTCGACCGGAGTCCGTCTCCAGCAGACCGGAGTAAGCCCGTAGCGTTCGGTGACTCGTGTTGTGATCCGGCGGCCGCGTGCTGCCGCGGTTTCATTGCGAGGAAGGAAGAACATTCCAACGGCCAGACCGTCGTCAAGCCGATGTCCCAATCGCTCAGCCTCTCGCCGGAAGAACCTGACCGGTAGCTGAGTGAGCAAACCCGCTCCATCTCCGGTTCGGCCGTCGGCATCGACGGCTCCGCGATGGGTTAGATTGCAAAGAGCTTCGAGAGCGCTCCCGACGGTCTCGCGAGTCGCGCGTCCTGAAAGATCGGCGACGAATCCCACACCGCACGCATCGTGCTCGTCGAGCGGGTCGTACAGCAACTCGTCGCGGAGTTCGTATGGCATTCGTCTCCTGCGCGCCTCTCGTGCGCTGTCGCATTTGTCCGACTGGCGTTCCGGTGCGGCGCACAGCCAGTCGCCTTTGTTCGAAAAAAAAGAATGGAGCAATAACGCATGCGACCCTACGAGTCTCGCCTTAAGCAATGCCGGTACCATAGCTGACAACTCTGGCGGTTATTCACTAATTCGATGTCAAAAAGTATTCAACTTAGCGGAGGGAATACTGTTTGCTGAACAAAACTGTTTGCCCGGTTGCTTCAGCGGGGCGCTTGAAGCCGATTTTGCCGCGCGAATTACCCATACAGCTCGATCTACGATTTGACTTGGCGGACGACGAGCTACAATAATGTCGACTGCCGGGCGTGAGGCAACAAAATTGTAGGATCCCTGGCCGCCGCCGAAATGGCTACAAGACCTGATCAGTCTGGTGAGATACGAAAACTGACGACGCTTGTCGAGATCAGCCAGGCGTTGTCGGGCACGCTCGACCAGAAGGCCGCTCTCCATCGTGTCCTTGAAATACTTGAGAATCACCACGGATTTGTGAGCAGCGCGGTGACGCTTCTCCGTTCGGATTCACGCGAAATCTATATCGAGGCGGCGTGCGGACTTACGCCGGAAGGCCAGCGGGCGCGCTATCAATTGGGGGAAGGAATCACCGGACGGGTAATCGAGAGCGGCAAGCCAGTCATCGTTCCCCAGGCGAGCAATGAGCCTTTGTTTCTGGGACGCGCAGCCCAGACGAAAAAGTTGAGCCGGCACGAAATCACATTCATCTGCGTTCCGATAACCATGAACCGGAAATCGGTGGGCGCGTTGGCTGGAGTGCTGCGCTACAAGAAGGATCGCGACTACGACCGGGCGACCAGGTTTTTGCGGGTGATCGCCTCGATTATCGCGCAAGGACTCAAGGTTCATCAAATGGTCGAGCTTGAAAAACAGCGTTTGCTCGACGAGAACATTCACCTGCGCCAGGAGCTCAAGCAGCGCTACGACTTCTCGAATATCATCGGCAATAGCGGACCGATGCGGCAGGTCTATGAGCAGATCTCACAGGTTGCGCCGACCAACACCACTGTTTTGATTCGCGGCGAGTCCGGCACTGGAAAAGAGATGATCGCTCACGCGATTCACTACAATTCACCGCGCGCCAGCAAGCCTTTCATAAAGGTAGCTTGTGCGGCGCTTCCAGAGAGTTTGATCGAGTCGGAGTTGTTTGGCTACGAGAAGGGCGCGTTCACCGGGGCCAGCAGCCGCAAGAAGGGCCGGTTCGAAATGGCTGAAGGCGGAACGCTCTTCCTGGATGAGATCGGCGAGCTGAGCCAGGCGACTCAGATCAAGCTGTTGCGCGTGCTTCAGGAGCGCGAGTACGAGCGCCTTGGTGGGACCGAGACCATTAAGTCGAACGTGCGTCTTATCACGGCGACAAACAAAAACCTCGAAAAGGCAATACGCGAAGGCGCCTTTCGGGAGGATCTGTACTATCGCCTTAACGTGTTCACGATCTATCTCCCGCCTCTTCGTGAGCGAAGGCCCGACATCCTCGAGTTGGCTGAGCATTTCGTCGACAAGTACGCGCGCCAGCATCATAAGCGAATAAAGCGAATCTCGACGCCGGCTATCGATATGCTCACGTCTTATCATTGGCCGGGCAACGTGCGCGAGCTCGAGAACTGCATAGAGCGAACGCTGCTGGTGTGTGACGGCAACGTGATTCACGGGCATCATCTCCCGCCCACGCTTCAGACCGCCTCAGCCAGCGACACGGTGACCCGGCTATCACTGACGTCGGCCATCGAGGCCTATGAGAAGGATCTGATCCAGGACGCATTAAAGACCGCTCGGGGCAACCGAGCCCGCGCGGCTAAACTCCTTGACACCACCGAGCGAATACTCGGATACAAAGTCAAGAAGTACACTATTGATTGTCAGCGTTTCCGATAAATCCGATCGACCGTACATTTTTGTCGGCACGCGCCGAGAAGCCGACAATTTTGTAGCTCCATAATTCCCCCAGTCTCGGCTCCGGACGGAAAACTCCAGGAAAATCCCTGCGATAGGAATGCGTTGACTCTTTCGCTAGTGGCATACCGGTTGCCCAGGACTTTGCGCCCGGTTTGGCCTGCGGGGTTAGACATCAATCCGGAGGAAGCTATGAGACCATCAAAAAAAGTCAGCTTGCTTTGGTCAGCCCTGATCGTCTGCTTGCCGGTTTCAGCTTTTGCTCAGAGCAGCAGCGGGGATGATGCGATCAAGAAGCTTCAAGGCGCCGTGACCGCGGCGCAGGGATCCGCCGATAACTCGTGGATGCTGGTCTGCTGTGCGCTGGTTCTACTGATGACCGGGCCGGGTCTCGCGCTGTTCTACGGCGGACTTGTGAATCGAAAAAACGTGCTCGCTACGATGATGCAAAGCTTTGTGCTGATGGCGGTCGTGACGGTCTTGTGGTTTGTGTGCGGCTACAGTCTAAGTTTTGGCGAAGGCAATGCCGTTATTGGCGGTCCTGGTCACATCTTTCTCAGAGGCGTGGGAATCGCGCCGGACGCCGATTACGCCCCCACCATCCCGCACCAAACTTACATGATGTTTCAATTGATGTTTGCAATCATCACGCCAGCCCTGATAACCGGCGCATTCGCAGAGCGCATGAAGTTCAGCGCGATGCTGGCATTTACCGTTCTATGGTCACTCTTTGTTTACGCGCCGCTGGCCCACATGGTGTGGGGCAAGGGCGGACTGCTCAATGCGGCTTTGGGTGGAAGCTATCCTGCGTTGGACTTCGCCGGGGGAACCGTAGTTCATATCAGCTCGGGAGTCTCGGCGCTGGTGTGCGCGATCTATGTCGGCAGGAGAATTGGATACCCAACTACTCAAGCTCCGCCGCACAATCTGATCCTGAGCTTCATAGGAGCGTGTTTACTATGGGTCGGCTGGTTCGGCTTTAACGCCGGCAGCGCGGTTTCAGCCGGCGGGCTGGCGACGAGCGCGTTTGTCGCGACGCACTTTGCTGCCGCGGCCGGAGCGCTCGGATGGATGGCCGCCGAATGGGCCAGGACCAATAAGCCCTCCGTGCTGGGCGCGATTTCCGGCGCAGTAGCGGGACTGGTGGCAGTCACTCCGGCGTCAGGATTCGTTAGCCCGGCTTCGGCGCTGCTGCTTGGCCTGATCGCCGGGGCCGTTTGTTACATGATGACCGCAGTGGTCAAGCGGAAGTTTGGATACGATGATGCTCTGGATGTGTTCGGCGTGCACGGAGCGGCTGGCACGATAGGCGCCCTGCTGACCGGCGTCTTCGCCACTGCGGCTATTAATCCGATCTTCAAAGACGCAGGCGGAAACTCGCTTCCGGTTGGAGCGGTAGACGGAAACTCCCATCAGGTAATCAACCAATTGATAGCGGTCGGGTTTGCGTGGCTGATTGCCGCGGCAGGCACAACCGCCATACTCAAGCTCGTAGACTCAGTCATTGGGCTGCGCGTCTCAGAAGAAGAAGAGGTGATCGGACTGGATCTTACGCAGCATGGCGAGCTCGCTTATGCTCACGAAGCTGCGACGGACTTTGCCCTCGATATCGCCGCCAGAGTAGGTTCCGCCGACGCCGTAGGTCATTCACCGGTGTTAAGTGAGGCGGGCGACTGAACGCGCGATGGAATCGATGGAATAAGGAGCAGGACCATGTGGAATGATGAAGAAAAGACTTACGGAGAATTGATGTCCTTCTTACTTCAGAAGAGAAGACATCACGGCACCGATGATAGGTTCAGGGCCTATATCGTAGAGACGTTGCAGGTGTTGGCGCGGGACGTGCGGGACTTCGGCCTCGAGGTAGCAATCGAGAAGCGGCCACTGCATCAAAATGCGGGACGCCCTGGGTCGAATAGCCTGCACGTAAGCTGCGAATGAACCGAAGGACGCAGAGAGAAAAACTCAGGTTGAATTATCTGGATTGCTCTCGAGCCCGGAAGTTACGCATGCGCGCAACTGCACCCCGGCGATGGCGACGCCGAGTCAGAGCGTCAAGGCATTCACGCGTCATCGCAAGTTCTTGACCAAGACGACGTCGTGCCTCCATCCGCCTCGCGACCAGACCAGTTCTTGCCGTCCGGGGATACATCGAAGCGGGGGCGCAGCCATGGTGACCTTGCCGTTTACTGACGTGCCCTCCAGCAAAATCTTCTTTAGTTCAATCGCCGAAGCTTATTTCTCGGCATTGACCAACGGTACAACACGCCTATAGCCCAATTAATGCCGCGACTCCCACCCTCTCATCGATCAGCGGTTGGAAGAGAATTTCGTTGAAAGAAAATTTAGTGAAAGAAAATCCTTGACCGGATCGGTGAGGGAGGTGTACCCTTGCGATCGAGTTGATCGTGGCGATTTAAGCGAATTGCTCCACGTTAAAAATGTGCTAAACAGCGAAGAGCAGATTAGACCAAAGCTCGCGTTGTTCGGCGCGGGCTTTTCGTTTTGCTCTTTCACAATCTGAGACGTGGCGATTTAAAGGTAAACTTGCTCCACGTTAAAAACTGCTAAACAGCCCCGGAGTGTAGAAGCCTCGCGCTAGTTTGGCGCGAGGCTTTTTCATCTTGGGCGCAAAGCGGAATATGGAGGAAAAAATGGGCTTTGTAAATGGGCTGAAGTGTCGCGAGTGCGGAATTGAATATCCAAAGCAACCGGTGGCCGGATGCGACGAGTGTTTCGGACCGCTCGAGGTCGACTATGACTTCCACGGAATTTCCCGTGTCCTTTCGCGCGAAGTGATCGCTGCGCGCCCGAAGAACCTCTGGCGCTATCGAGAACTGTTGCCTGTTGATCATGAACCGACCGTCGGTCTGTCGAGTGGCGGGACTCCGCTGATTCGCGCCGATCGCCTCGCGCGCGTTCTGGGCATCCGGGAACTCTATGTCAAGAACGACAGCGTCAACGCTCCGACGCTTTCGTTTAAGGACCGCGTGACTGCGGTAGCCGTCAACAAGGCGCTCGAGTTCAGGCTCGAAGCCGTTGGCTGCGCCTCAACTGGCAACCTGGCGAACTCGGTCGCGGCGAATGCGGCTGCAGCTGGTCTGCCTGCATACATTCTGATTCCTGAGAGTCTCGAGCCTAACAAGATCACCGCCACTTCGATCTACGGCGCGCGAGTCATTGCGGTGCGAGGTAACTACGACGACGTGAATCGATTATGCACCCAGGTGTCTGAGCGTCATCTGTGGGGCTTTGTGAACGTGAATCTCAGACCGTTCTACGGCGAAGGTTCGAAGACGTTCGGCTACGAGCTGGCGGAACAGCTCGGCTGGCGTGCGCCAACCGCGGTCGTGGTGCCGATGGCCGGCGGCTCCCTGATCACCAAGATTCACAAGGGGCTCAAGGAGCTCGAGCACCTGGGTCTGCTTGAGAGCGAAGTGCGCACGCGACTGTACGGCGCGCAAGCGAGCGGTTGCAATCCGATAGTAGACGCAGTCAAGCGCGGCTCGTGTGAGATTAAGCCCGTCAAGCCGGCAACCATCGCAAAGTCGCTTGCCATAGGCAATCCGGCTGACGGTTATCACGCTGCGGCGTTGATTGCGGACAGCGGCGGTTGGGCCGAAGACGTAAGTGATGAGGAGATCGTCGCGGGGATAAAGATGCTCGCCGAAACTCAAGGCATATTTACCGAGACCGCCGGCGGCGTGACCGTCGCGGTAACGAAGAAGCTGATCGACCAGGGTCGAATCGACTCGGACGATCTGACGGTCATTGCCATTACCGGTAACGGCCTTAAAACGCCTGACGCGGTAGAGCTTGCTCGGCCATCAGTTATCGAGCCGAACCTGGCCGAGTTCGAGCGAGCCGTCTCGGGTCTGGTCGTCGCGGCGTAAAGTTGGTTACAAAAAGAGAAAGGAGAAACACATGTCACTGAAGCTCACGATACCGACCGCGTTGCGGCGGTTCACCAAAGATGCAGACGTTGCGGACGTCGAGCCGGGAACCGTCAGAGAGATAATAGCGCGCCTGGACGAAGCTTATCCGGGCTTTCGAGAGCGGCTGTGTGAGGACGATGACAAGCTGCGGCGCTTCATAAATGTCTACCTGGACGGTGAGGACATTCGGTTCCTCAATAACCTGTCGACGCGAGTCCCTGATGGCGCGGAGCTTTCGATCGTCCTTGCCATCGCGGGAGGCTGAAAAGTGTAGCGTAGACTGTCAAGTCTGCGCGCGGTTCTGTGGATTTCTTAAACAAGTCTGGGCGCAGACTCGACAGTCTGCGCTACATCAGAAGGAGGCATTCATGATAAGTCTCAACGGTAAAGTTACGCTGATTACCGGCGCATCGCGAGGCATCGGGGCGGCTACCGCCATCCGCTTCGCGGAAGCGGGCGCCGATCTCGTTCTCAACTACCTCAACCACGAAGCGGAGGCATCGGACGTCGCGTCGCGCGCTCGATTGCATGGAGTTCGCGCGGTGCCGGTTCAAGCCGATGTGTCCTCCTTCGAAGATGTGCGCGAGTTGTTTCGGCGCGCCGTCGCCGAATTCGGCCGTGTTGATATTGTAGTTGCAAACGCGGGCATCTGGACCGGCGACCCGGTCGACGAACTGCATGAGAGCAAGTGGCAGGAAACGATCGACGTGAACCTCAAAGGCGTCTATGCCTGTTGTCACTTCGCTGCGAAGGTGATGAAAGCTCAGAGATCGGGTTGCATAATCACGGTGTCATCCACGGCCGGCCAGCGAGGCGAGGCGTTTCACTCACATTACGCCGCGTCGAAGGGCGGTATCATATCGCTCACGAAATCGCTGGCCAGCGAACTTGGTCCATATGGTATAAACGTGAACTGCGTTGCGCCCGGCTGGGTCGATACGGAAATGTCGGCCGAGCCTCTGCACAAGTCGCGCGAGATCGAGAGGATTGTTGCGGATATTCCGCTGAGGCGCGTGGCGACCGCCGACGATATAGCCGGCTCGATTCTGTTTCTGGCGTCGAACCTGGCGACGCACATCGCCGGTGAAGTGATCAACGTCAACGGCGGCGCTGTGCTCTGCGGATGAGGCAAGTTCCGAGTTTTGGTTCCGGGTCAGGACCTGGCTCGGAACCGTGATCCCGGCCCCAGGAACAAAAAAGAAATGCTAGTCATGAAATTTGGCGGAACGTCGGTGCAAGACGCGGCCGCGATGCGCAACGCAGTTGAGATCGTCTCGAGCAGATTGGATAGAGCTCCGATTGTTGTCGTGTCGGCTATGGCTCGCGTGACCGACATGCTGCTTCGGATTGCGGAGGCGGCGAAAGTACGTCGACTCGACAACGCACTCGCGATGATCGAGGAGGTTCGAGATCGTCATTTGACGACGGCGTCAGAGCTTCTCGATGGTACGGAATTGCTGCATGGCGTCGAACGCGAAATCGAAGAAAGGATTGAAGAGATTGAAAAGCTCGCGCGCTCGGTGTCGACTCTGGGCGAGCTGACGCCGCGGACGCAAGATTCGATTGTCTCGTTTGGCGAGCGGCTTTCGTCGGTGATTGTAGCCGCGGCGATGCGCGAGGGCGCGCTCGAGGCTGAGCTGGTAGACTCGCGCGAGTTCATCGTAACCGACGATCGCTTCACAAAAGCCGCGCCGTTGATGGAGGCGACCGCAAAGCGGACGCGCGAGGTACTGTTGCCCTTAATCAAGGCAGGGCGCCTGCCGGTTGCCCAGGGCTTTATTGGTTCAACCGAGGACGGAGTCACCACGACGATTGGGCGCGGAGGATCCGACTATTCCGCGGCATTGATAGGCGCGGGGCTCGGAGCAGAAGCGATTGAGATATGGACCGATGTGGATGGGTTGATGACTGCGGACCCGCGAATCGTTCCGGGTGCTCACCGAATCCGTGTGATCTCTTTCACCGAAGCATCCGAGCTTTCGTACTTCGGGGCGAAGGTTCTGCATCCCAGCACCGTTCTGCCGGCGGTCGAAAGAGGAATACCGGTTCACATCTACAACACGCTCAACCCATCCTGTGAAGGCACGCTGATCGTCGCCGAGCCGCGGCCATCCGCAAATGTCATAAAGTCAATCGCCTTCAAGCGTGGTGTCACGATTGTCAACGTCAGTTCGACGCGTATGCTGCTGGCGTTTGGTTTCCTGCGCACGATCTTCGAAGTGTTCGATCGTCATCAAACTTCGGTTGACGTCGTGACTACCTCGGAAGTGTCGGTTTCGATGACGCTCGATGACACCGAGCGGCTCGATGCAATCAAGAGCGACCTGAGCGGCATCGGCGATGTGACCGTAGAACGAAACAAGGCAATCGTATGCGTAGTCGGTGACAGCCTGAAGTTTACGCCGGGCGTTGCGGCGAGCTTATTCAAAGCGATAGACAGCACCAACGTGAACATGATCAGCCAGGGCGCATCTGAGATCAATCTGACGTTTGTGATCGATGAGAGCGAAGTTGATCGGGTTGTTCGCGGGTTGCACGACGAGTTCTTTGCCGAAGTTGACGCTGATGTTTTCGCGTAATTCGGAGTGACGCGATGTTCGTGCGCGAGGCTACCCCTTTCTGTTTTTAAGCCAATACTCGCGAAAAGCCTTGAGGCGGGGCAGGGACGCACGATCACGCTGGCGGTTCGCTGGCCGCTTTGCTGGCCGCTTTGCTGGCGATGATATCGTCGGGGTGGCAAACCGGGGCGCCTGCCAGCTTGCAATCGCCGGACCTGCTGACGTAAGGGACTACGTGCACCGAGAGCCTCGGATGACCAATGATACAACGAGAACAATATGAGCTAGCCAATCCCCGCTGTCTGACTGGTGATCGGCGAGATGACGTTTGGTATAGCCGTTACGATGTACTCGCTGAACGTCAATGATCATGACAGAATAAGAATCTCGAACGACCGGCAGGCGGATCTCTGGTTACGACTCTCCCCACTATGCGTGTGCGTGATTATGTGGGTGGGTCGATCAAGCAACCGGATTCTCGCTCTACTTATAGGGCAATTGCTCGGACAGTCCCTACTGACATTGGCCATCGTCGACGCCGAGCTCTTGCCGTTCAAGAATTACACCACTGCCGACGGACTGGCTCGCGATCAGATCAATCGCATTGCGCGAGACTCGCGCGGCTTCCTCTGGTTCTGCACACAGGAAGGGCTCTCTCGGTTTGACGGTTACAGATTCACTAACTACACAACGGCGAATGGTCTTCCCAACCGAACAGTTACCGATCTGCTCGAAACCCGGAGCGGCGAATTCTGGGTAGCGACTGAAGGTGGCGTGTGCCAGTTCAACCCGGCTGGCGGCCCACCTGAGAATCGAGACCTCGGATCGCCGGTCTCCAATTCGATTCTTCAACGATCTGCGACGCGAGCTGCGCAAGCAGACGCCGCGATGTTTGTCATCTGTTCTTCGAGTGAAGACACAAAAAGCCCATCGGTCTATCAGCTGCTCGAGGATCACACGGGTGTGATCTGGTGCGCGACCAGCGATGGTCTCTATCGTTTGGTTCAGGAGAATAGTGCGTGGACGCTTCAGCGGGCAGATGTTGGGCTGCCGGCGTCGCGGAGCGCAAGAACGCTGCTGGAGGATCATGGTGGTGCGTTGTGGGTCGGCAGTGATGATAACGGGCTTTACCGGCTTTGCCCCGATGGCCGAGCCGAGCAATACCTCACTCAGCATGGCTTGCCGGACAATGGTATCAAGTCGCTTCTGGAAGATCGCGCCGGACGATTGTGGGTTGGAACCACAAAGGGCTTATCTCTGCTGGTGGCTGAACCCGACCCGGCCAGACGGGCCGTCGCGCGCCTTTTTGTGGACCGGGATGGACTGGGGGCGGGTTGGGTTGTAGCTCTGTTCCAGTCTTCTGATGGGACGCTGTGGATCGGCACCAATACAGGATTGAGCGAGATCAAACTCGGACCCGATGAACAGAAGCTAAGCGTTCGGACTTACACGACGGCGCACGGCCTTGTAAACCTGGGCATTAGTGCTCTGACTGAGGATCGTGACGGCAATCTCTGGATCGGCACTGCGAATGGCGGCGCGATGAAGATGGCTCGCAACGGGTTCACTACCTACGGGCAAGTCGATGGCCTGGGTAGCGCTGAAGTCGCGTCGATCGTTGAATGCCCGTCGAGCGTGCTCTATGCGATCAGCGCTCACAAAGTGTTTATCAGCGAGTTCGACGGGCGGAGTTTCAGGGCCGTTCGCCCCAACTTACCGAAACGGATTAGCTACTTTGGTTGGGGCTGGAATCAGATTACGTTCCAGGATCATACCGGTGAATGGTGGGTGGCGACGGGTCAGGGACTCTGCCGCTTTCCGAAGGTCGATGATATTGGAAAGCTCGCGCGGATTCGACCTAGAGCGGTTTACGATTCCAAAAACGGTCTCACAAGTGATGAAGTCTTCCGTCTCTTTGAAGACTCAAAGGGTGACATCTGGATCACCACGTTTCGAGAAACCGCCGCGTTGACGAAATGGGAGCGAAGCACCGGAAAGTTTTGGCATTATTCGGAAGCCGATGGCGTGCCCGCGTTTTTTTGGGCTATCGCCTTTTGCGAGGACTCAGCTAGAAACGTATGGGTCGGCAGTTCGACTCAGACGCTGGTTCGTTATGGTGGAGGTCGCTTCAAGGCCTTCGGGAATTCGGACGGTGTGCCGCCTGGCTGGGTTCGCGCCTTGTACGTTGATCACACGGGTCGGCTCTGGATAGCCAGTGGTCAGGGAGGCTTGAGCCGCGTTGATGACACGCAAGCTGACACTCCACGCTTCATCACTTATACAACAGATCAAGGTTTGTCGAGCAATCAGGTGAATTGCATAACCGAAGACCGTTGGGGTCGAATTTATGTTGGCACAGGTCGCGGGGTCGATCGACTCAATCCGGACACAGGCGATATCAAACACTACACGGCTGCTGACGGGTTAATCAGGGGTGAAGTCATGGTTGCCTCGCGCGATCGGTTTGGCGCGCTCTGGTTCGGCGGCGTTAGTTCCGGTCTCTCGCGACTTGTCCCGGAACCCGACCAGTCTCATTCGCCGCCACCGATCCTGATTAGCGGTTTGCGAGTCGCCGGTGTGCCCGCTCGGATTTCTGAGTTGGGTGAAACCGCCGTCTCTACCATTGCGCTTGAACCGACCCAGAACGATATTCAAATCGAGTTTGTCGGGCTCGGCTTTGGCGCAGGAGAAGTCCTGAGGTATCAATACAAGCTCGAAGGTGTTGATCGAACCTGGGGCGCGCTTACCGACCAACGCACCGTCAACTACGCGAGCCTTTCACCGGGAGAGTATCGGTTCCTGGTTCAGAGCGTGAGCGTCGATGGTCTGGTCAGTCAGACGCCCGCAAGCGTCACTCTCAGGATTCTTCCGCCGATCTGGCAGCGATGGTGGTTTCTCGTGCTTGCTGCGATGGTGACGGCAATGACAACTTATGCCGCGTATCGCTACCGCGTGGGCAGGTTGATAGAGCTTGAACGCGTGAGGACGCGCATCGCCAGCGACCTTCACGACGACATTGGTTCGGATCTGTCTCGGATCGCGTTGTTAAGCGAAGTGGTTCGTCAGCAGATGGGAGGAGTCGATGCTCTGTCCGCCGAACGGCTGTCATTAATCGCCAGCATATCGCGAAAGTCCGTGGATTCCATGAGCGATATCGTTTGGGCAATCAATCCAAGGCGGGATCGGCTTCGGGAACTCACACAGCGAATGCGAAGACTTGCCAGTGATGTCTTAACCGCTCGCAAAATCGAGTTTCGATTTTTCTCGCCCGTCGCGGATCTGGATACGAAACTAGGAGCCGACGTACGGCGCGAAATCTTCCTCATTTTCAAAGAGGGGATTAACAACATAGTCAGACACTCCCGGTGCTCGCACGCCAACATAGAGTTTCGAATCGAGGCTAAGATGCTCGTATTGAAATTGAGCGACGACGGAGAAGGGTTCGATTACTCGGGCGCGAGCGACGGACATGGACTGATGAGCATGCGGGAGCGAGCAAAGAACCTGGGCGGAGACTTTGAAGTGGTCTCTAAAAACGGCCACGGAACAACGGTGACCCTCAGAGTTCCTTTGAAGCGCTGATCGCCGACTTCGATGTCGCCAACAAGAGATACTACCTGCACGAGTAGTGACGTTCGCCAAGTTCCGATGTAGGGTAGCTGCGAGCCAATCCGAGAGGGGAATGTCAGAAGAACACAAGATTCTAAACGCGCCGTCGACGGCTTCAATCATCAAAGTTGCAGTCATCGAAGACCAGCGCGAAATCCGCGAATGCCTCGCGATTTTGATTAACGGGACCGAAGGCTTCTGCTGTACAGGCAGCTTCGAGACGATGGAAGAGGCGCTGGTCTGGATAGGAAACACGATACCTGACCTTGCGCTTGTGGATATTGGGCTGCCGGGGATGAGCGGCATAGACGGCATCCGGCACCTGAGGAAGCGATACGCCGGCGTTCAATTGCTGATGTTGACCGTCTACGATGATGACGACCGGATCTTTGAGGCGCTGTGTGCGGGAGCATCCGGATATCTGTTGAAGAAGACGTCGCCGGCGCGCCTGCTTGAAAGCCTCGAGGAAGCCGTAGCGGGCGGCGCGCCGATGTCCCCCGAAGTAGCACGCCGGGTCATACGGTTGTTTCGAGACATTCGCCCACCCGACAAATGCGATTATCATTTGACGCCACACGAAACGCGGTTATTGAAGCTGCTGGTCGAAGGTCACAACTACAAGACCGCCGCGGTCGAGCTCAATGTAAGCATCCACGCCGTCTCGTTTCATATGCGCAGCATCTACGAAAAACTGCAGGTCCACTCCAAGTCGGAAGCGGTAGCCAAGGCCTTACGCAACCGGCTCGTCTAATCGGCGATTCGAAGCCGGTAAGAACCAGTCAGTTCCTGATCCATGTCCTGAAAATGGCTCTGGCAGCTTCTTCCAAGGCTTCAACCAACTATTGATCGCCGAGATTGATTCCCCGCCGCCGCTATTCCAAACCTACCCGTACAAGTAGTGACAGCCATTAGCTTATGCGGTATCGTGCCGTCACGGGTTGCGCGAGAGATGGTAACCGATGAAAAGATGGCGATTTGAGATTACCTCCCAACTAGCAATTGCCATCACGGCGCCCGCCTCACAAATCCAGTTCGCCCCGGTAGAGTCGCAGCGTGTTTCGACGGTTTGGCCGCAATAATGCGACCAGCACAGATTTGAGCTGCGAGGCACGAGCTCTCATGCCACGCAGTTGGAGTTGTAGCCAGGAACGCTTAAGAGAGCTGCACATCAACAGGCTTCACGGCACGAAGTCGAAGCCGATGAAAAGGGGAGAAATGATGAAGAACCTAAAGCCCACGTCAAAGTTGATCGTCGTGATTGCTTTAGTTGCTATTGCTAGTACGAGGTTCACTCACACGGTTAGAGCGCTAGACCCACAGCAGCTGCCTGCAAGCGAGTTTGGCATTGTGAGCATCGTTGCCGGTCAGACGGCTCGGCTCAACGTCGTGAACTTCCCGCACAATCCGGGTCGCCCTGCTTCCGTTGAAAACAGCGCCGCAGTGCAAGTGACGCTGACCTTCTTCGACGCGGGTGGTCATCAAATCACGGGCGCCGATGGTCAGCCGGTGCAAACGACTGCGACGCTCAATCCGGGTCAAGCTACTTTCCTGGATCTAAATGCCGATAGCTTCGGACCTCCGATCACGACAAAGAGTCCGCAGCCCGACCCTACCGGTTGCGGCGGTGCAGGCTGCATGATCCGGCCCGGAGTGACCGGTTCCCAAGTGAATAGTTCTCCGGTCGGAAATGAACAAGGCCAGTCCAGCTCAATCATCTCAACGCTCGAACTGGTGGATAACTCGACGAGGAAGACAACGGTTTTGTATCCCAGCGGTCCGCCACAGCAACCTTAATCAATTCCGAATGACGCCCGGGATTCAAAAACAGTCGGTCCACACAAAGGAATGAAACATGAAAACTCGAACCAACTCAATCAAGTTAATTTGCGTTCTGGCGGTCGCCCTTGTCTTTTTCGTTGCGACCGCGAGTGTCATGCGAGTGAGCGCGGTTAACCCGCAGCCTCTTCCGCCCAGCGAGTTCGGCATTGTGAGCATAGTCGCCGGCCAGACCGCACGCCTCAACGTCGTCAACTTCCCGCACAATCCGGATTCACCCGAAAGCAGCGCAGTGCAAGTGACGCTAACGTTCTTCGACATGAGTGGTCATCAAATCACAGGGAGCGATGGTCAGCCGGTGCAAACCACGGCGACGCTCAATCCGGGTCAAGCGACTTTCCTGGATCTAAATGCGGATATGTTTGGGCCCCCGATCACTTCAAAAAGCCCGCAGCCCGACCCTACCGGTTGTGCTGGTGGAGGCTGCATGATTCGCCCTGGAGTAACCGGGTCCCGAGTGAGTAGTTCCCTGAGTGAAAATGAGGCGGGCCAGAGCAGCTCGATCATCGCGACGCTCGAACTGGTTGATAACGCGTCGAGGAAGACAACAGTTTTGTATCCCAGCGGTCCGCCGAGTGTTGGTCAAAACTAACGACCTGTCTATCTTCCATTCGCGACGATGAGGGCGCCGCATTGAGTGAGTGCCCTGTCCAGCGCTTGCCGGCGCTAGAAAGGAAATGAAACATGAAAACTCGAAACAGATCGATAAAATTGCTTGGCGGCCTCGCAGTCGCCATTGTCTTTTTTTCGGCGTGGAATGCCAGGCGAGTGAGTGCTGTTAACCCGCAGCCTCTTCCGCCCAGCGAGTTTGGCATTGTGAGCATCGTTGCCGGTCAGACGGCTCGGCTCAACGTCGTGAACTTCCCGCACAATCCGGATCGCCCTGCTTCCGTTGAAAACACCGCCGCGGTGCAGGTGACGCTGACGTTCTTCGACGCGAGTGGTCACCAGATCACGGGCGCCGATGGCCAGCCGGTGCAAACGACTGCGACGCTCAATCCGGGTCAAGCTACTTTCCTGGATCTAAATGCCGATAGCTTCGGACCTCCGATCACGACAAAGAGCCCGCAGCCCGACCCTACCGGCTGCGGTGCAGGCGGCTGCATGATTCGGCCTGGGGTTACTGGCTCCCGAGTGAATAGTTCCCTGAGTGGAAATGAGGCGGGCCAGAGCAGCTCGATCATCTCAACGCTCGAACTGGTAGATAACTCGACGAGGAGGACAACGGTTTTGTACCCGGTAGGTCCACCAAGTATAGGTCAAAACTAGCGCCCGGATATCCAGCCTCCGAGGCGAAGGCGCGCCACATCGAGGAGGCGCGCTTTCATGCTTGCGAGTGATGAGGCCGAGCAGAGAGCCGACAAAACAAAAAATGCATCGATGGTATATCCAAATAGCCTGCCGGCTGTGTGCCGGTGCTTAGCTCGCGTTTCCGTCCAGCCTTCTTGTTGTAGTGCCACCAGATTCATTCGATCTGGTCTGAACTCAACCGCAATCTCTCCATTAACGGTAAGCTCGCCAAATTCCGCCAAAAATGACAGAATACGTTTCTGTTTCCAACTGAACGGCAGCCGGGTTCGGAATCACCGTCCTCCTCACCATAAGTCGAAGGCTATGTACGTGGGCTCGCCCAAAAATTATTCGTGAGCTTAAGATCGTGATTCGCTCAGTGTGCCGCTCGTCCTTATAGTAGACATCGTCTACGCCGAACAGCTGCACGAAAGGAGAGTGCCGCAATGTCAATCGAAGAGAATAAGACGCTCGTGCGCCGGTTTTACGAGGAAATTGATAAGGGCAATCTGGAAGCGATGGACGAAATGGTCGCCGCAGATTACATTGACCACAATCCGCCACCGTTCCCTGGATTAGGCCCAGGCCGCGAAGGTCTGAAGCAGGCCTTCAAGTTGTTTTGGGAAGCGACTCCCGGATATCACCACATTGAGGAACAGATTGCTGAAGGCGACAAGGTCGTGACACGCCTCACGTCCTACGGAAAACACGAACGCGACCTTCCTGGCGCTCCCCGAACCGGCCATGACCTAAAGATGACCTCAATCACCATCCACCGGATCGCGAACGGCAAGCTCGTGGAGAAGTGGGGGGAAAAAGATGTACTCGGATTTTTGATTCAACTCGGAGTGATTCCGCCGCCGGGAGAGCACTGAGGACTAAGAGCCCGATTATTGACTGACACGGCGTGGCGGTGTATCCTTAGCCTCGTTGATAATTTGATCGTGGCGATTTAAGCAAATTGCTCCACGTAAAAAACTGCTAAACAGACCGGATTCGACCCCGCGCAGTTTAGCGCGGGGTCTTTGCTTTTTCTGGAGCGTTTGGAGTACCGGGTTTAGCCGGCGAACTCAGTCTCAAGTCATTCCGGCTGAGGACGGTGCTCTGAGCTACGAACCTATGAAAGACTTTCGAAACGCAGTTACAGACGATCGAGTGTACGTGTTCGATGGCGCGATGGGCACGATGCTCTATCAGCGAGGTGTGTACATCAATCGCTGTTACGATGAGCTCAATCTTGCGAGCCCCGATCTCGTGTTGAGCGTTCAACGCGATTATGTCAAAGCGGGCGCCGATATTATTGAGACGAACACATACGGTGCGAACCGGTTGAAGCTCGCGGGCTACGGACTCGACGACAAAGCCTATGAGATTAATCACGCGGGCGTTCGCATCGCTCGCGAGGCCGCGGGCGAGCGGGCTTTCGTCGCGGGCGCAATTGGGCCGCTCGGCATTCGCATCGAGCCTTACGGCAAGACTTCGGCAGAAGAAGCGCAAGCCATCTTTCGCCAGCAAGCTGAAGCTCTTCTTGAAGGCGGCGTCGATCTGTTCGTCCTCGAAACCTTCTCGGACGTCGCTGAGATACATCAGGCGCTTCTGGCGGTTCGCTCGATAAGCGATTTGCCGATCGTTGCGCAGATTACAATTCAAACTGACGGCAACACCAGCTACGGGACCGCGCCCGAGACTTTTACGGCCCAACTGGACGGCTGGGGAGCCGACGTCATTGGACTGAATTGCTCGGTTGGCCCGGCGACCATGCTCGAGGCGCTCGAGAAAATGAGAACAGTCACCCGGCGCAAGCTGTCGGCTCAACCCAACGGCGGCTTACCCCGGCAGGTTGACGGTCGAATGTTTTATATGGCTTCGCCGGAGTACATGGCGAAGTACGCCAAGCGTTTGATTCAGGCCGGCGCGAAGTTCGTCGGCGGATGCTGCGGAACGACGCCCGAGCACATAAAACAAATCGCGAATGCGGTAGCCGCCCTGTCGCCGGGTCGATCGTCCGTGCGGCTCATGGTGCCCGAGGAAAAGCCGCCGGACGTACAGGTTGTTCCCAGAGAGCTCCGGTCGCGATTTGCCAGGAAGATCTGCGACGGCGAATTCGTCACCTCAGTCGAAATCGTTCCACCTAAAGGCTGCGATCCATCGAAGATGCTGGAAGGCGTCAGACTATTAAAGGAAGCAGGCGTCGATGCCGTCAACGTTCCCGACGGGCCGCGCGCGCAATCTCGAATGGGTGTGCTCGCGGTGTCGACTCTTATAGAACAAAGAGTGGGAATAGAAACCGTCGTGCACTACTGCTGCCGTGACAGGAACCTGCTCGGTATGACGAGTGACCTGCTCGGCGCGGCGGGTCTGGGTCTTCGAAATCTGCTGATTATCACGGGCGACCCGCCAAAGATGGGGCCTTATCCCGAAGCGACTGCGGTCTTCGACATCGACTCGATCGGTTTGGTGAATATGGTGAACCGCCTGAATCACGGGCTCGACATCGGCGGCAATCCGATAGGTGGGCCGACCGCATTTCACATCGGCGTCGGCGTGAATCCTTGCGCGGTCGATCTTGATTACGAGCTGCGGCGCTTTGAATGGAAAGTGGAGGCAGGCGCGGAGTTCGCAATCACCCAGCCGACGTTTGACGTTGATCAACTCAAAGGGTTTTTGAAACGAATAGAACACTGCCGGATTCCAATAGTCGCGGGCATCTGGCCGCTTGTGTCCTATCGCAACGCGGAGTTCCTGGCCAACGAAGTGCCCGGCGTAGTCGTGCCCAAATCGGTGCTCAAGCGAATGCAGCGAATCACCGATAAGGATGCGGCGCGCGAAGAAGGCCTGGCTATCGCGCGCGAGACCCTGCTCGAAGTAAGAGAGCTTGTGCAGGGCGTGCAGGTGTCCGCGCCGTTTGGGCGAGTTCAGTACGCGCTTGATGTGTTCAGCGTGCTGTGAATACGGTTTCCGGCTTCCGGTTTCTAGTTTCTGGTTCGAAAGTCCGGTCGACAACTGGAAACCAGAAACCAAAAACCGGAAACCAAGCTGTGAATACGGTTTCCGGTTTCTAGTTTCTTGTTCGAAAGTCCGGTCGATAACTGGAAACCAGAAACCAAAAATCAAAAACCAGAAACCGGAAACCGGAAACTATGACAATCTACGCCCTACAACATCTCGCGGCCGAACCGCTCGGCATCATCGGCGAAGCCCTGGAAGCCGTCGGCATAGACGCAGAGTATGTCCGCTTGTTCGCAGGCGAGCCGGTCCCGGACGATATGCGCAACGTTGCGGGTCTTGTGGTGATGGGTGGATCGATGAGCGTATACGAGCAGGAACAATATCCGTTCTTGTCGAAGGAGATTCGACTGATCGAGGCGGCCTTGAAAGCTGAAAAGCCGGTGCTGGGGATTTGCCTTGGGAGCCAGCTCCTCGCAACGACGCTGGGTGCTGAAGTCAGAAAGGGCGATCGGAAAGAGATCGGCTGGTTCCCGGTCACGCTCACGGATGCAGCCGCCACCGACCTTGTGTTCCATGAACTCGACCAGTCTTTCATCGCGTATCATTGGCACGGCGATGTGTTTGACTTGCCTGCGGGAGCGACGGCGCTGGCGTCATCGGCTCAAACGCAATTTCAGGCGTTTGCTTACGAAGAGCGCGCGTATGGGGTCTTGTTTCATCTGGAAGCCACGCAGAAGATCGTCGAAGAGATGGTCATCGGGTTCATGGACGAGCTTGATGATGAGCAGATTGATGGGGCCGAGATCATCGCTCAGACGAGCGAGCACTTGTCGCGGCATCAAAGAATTGGGCAATCGGCGTTTCAAAGATGGGCGAGCCTGGTCCTTCAAACTGAGGTTGCGGGACAAGCCTCCGCTTGAACTGGCTTTGCGCCCGATGATACGTTGGAGAGCTTGATCAGAAAGCGATCAAGGTTTTCTAAAGATGATCGCGTATCAGTAATCGGAGTCAGTCTGTTGAGAAAAAAGCGAATCACGATTTCACTTTTGGCTGTCGCGGTGCTCGCCTTGACGGCAAGCGCGGCGCAGCAACAATCGCTCACGATCCAGACGCTGCGAGGCTATCTGGATAAGATGGGGCTGCGATACGTGCCTCATCCCAAGAACCCGGACGCGGTGGTTGTTCCGCGAAGCGAGAACAAACGCGCCGAAAGGCTCGACCTTTACGTCGATGCTCGGAAGGACCAATCTGTGGTGCTGTCTGTTTATCCGAGATCGCGCGGTCGTTACTTCACGCTGGAGCGCGCGACTGATCGCGAAAAGCTCTTTCAGAGATTGCTCGAAACGAATCAGCGTTCGTTCGCCGCCTTTTTTGTCGATACCCAGGGAGATATCGGCGCGCGGTTTACTTTCACGACCGAAGGCGGGGTCAGCTACGATGCGTTTCGCGTCGCGGTGACCGAGCTGCTGCGAATTGCCGACGAGTACACGCCGACGCTGGACGAGTACATGCGCAAAGAGGAGAAGGCCGGGGAAGCAAAACCGCCTAAATGAATTGAGTGTCAATCTGGTGCGCATGGGGCTCAGATTAGCCGGATTTCTGGAGGCGGGGAATCCCAGAGGGATCTTCATGAAAAAGACTCTGATCGTAACCCTGTTGCTCACGTTTGCCGCGACTGGAGCGTTCGCGCAGCAAGCCGATCCAACTCAGACGCCACCTAAGGTTGCGAAGCCCGCTCCCAAGCTCACGTTTGCAGAGCGGATGAAACAGTATCTGATTCGAGTCGGCGGAACTGTCGACGAGAGCAAGAGCACTGCTGATATGATCGTCTCCAACTCTGCGAATCTGAGAGGCGGCAAGGTAACGATCGTGATTGTCAACGATCAGCGGAGGAACCTGCTTGGCTTCTACGTTTACAACTTTGGCAGTCTGAAGAATTCTACGAATAAGGAACCAGTCTACAAGTACCTGCTGGAGTCAAACGACTCGATAACGATTGGCAGCTTCTTTGTCGATAGCGACGAGGATGTCGGCTACAAGTATCTGGTTAGCGCCGGACAAACGATGAGTCAGGCGGCTTTCGAGACTGCTTACGTCACGATGGCCGCGGTAGCTCGTGAGCGAAAGCCTGAGATCAAAAAGTTGATAGGCGGCTCGAGTGAGAAAGACGAGAAGCCACCGGACGTGAAGAAGGCGGGGGAAGAGAAACCACCGAGCGCCCCTGATCGTACTGCGTCCTCGCCTCAAGAGTCTCGGAGGGACGCCGCGAAGCCTTTCCGATTAGAAGACCTCGTGACTGATCCGGCGCAGTCTCGGAGGGAGGACCCGGGTGTCGATACAGCGACTATCATAACCGAAATGGCGAACATACGTTCTGAACCGAGTGACTCCAGCGAGGTCCTCCTTAAGGCGAGGAAGAACGATTTGATGGTGCTCGTGGACAGAACGTCCGTTGGACCTTGGTACAACGTGATCGATGTCGGGTCGAGCAAAGAAGGCTGGATTCACGGAAGCGTAATAAAGATCATTTACACCAAAAGAAAAGCCTCGGGTTCCGTTTTCGAAGCGAGGCGACTTGAAACCAACGTTGATCCGACAATAGAGATCACCAACGATTCCTACAAAGACTTAAATCTTAGAGTTGGCAGGAGCCTTTACACTATCTCTGCAAACTCAAAGCGAAGTATTCAACTTGTACCGGGCAGTTACAAATACTACGCTTCTGCGCCAGACATGATCCCCGCGATCGGGGAGCAAAGTTTCAAGAGCGGGTATGCGTACACCTGGCGGTTTTGGATAGAAACCATTGTACGCTGAGCACCGGACCAAATGATCACGATGAGTGAACGCGAAGGAAGAACACTACTACTCGAGGAATTACTCGCGGAGCGCATACTCGTGCTCGATGGCGCGATGGGCACGGCTATTCAAGCGCGACATCTGACTGCTGACGATTTCGGCGGCGCGCAGCTCGAAGGCTGCAACGAGAACCTTGTACTCACTCGCCCCGACGTAGTTCTCGACATTCATCGAGGCTATCTCGAGGTCGGCGCCGATATTGTCGAAACGAATACATTCGGCGGAACCTCAATCGTTCTTGCTGAGTACGGACTCCAGGCGCAAGTTCACGTCATCAACGAAACTGCCGCACAATTGGCAAAGCAAGCAGCGGCTGAAGTCTCGACTACGAACAAGCCTCGATTCGTTGCCGGTTCGATGGGGCCAACGACCAAAGCCATCTCCGTCACCGGCGGAGTGACATTCGATCAACTTATCAAGAACTTTCACGATCAAGCGGCCGGGCTGGTCGCGGGCGGCGCAGACCTTCTGATCGTCGAAACTCAACAGGACACTCGCAACGTAAAAGCGGCGCTGATCGGCGTCTGGCGCTTGTTTGACGAGATCGGATCCAAAGTTCCGGTTATGGTCTCAGGCACCATCGAAGCGATGGGCACCATGCTAGCCGGGCAGACCGTCGAGGCCTTCGCGACTTCGATGATGCACGCCGATTTGTTGTCGCTTGGTTTGAACTGCGCGACCGGCCCTGAGTTCATGACCGATCGCATTCGAAGCCTCGCTGAACTGGCCGAGACTCGCGTGTCGTGCATCCCGAACGCGGGATTGCCCAATGAAGACGGCATCTATCTCGAGACTCCCGAAAGCATGGCTACTACGGTCGAGCGCTTTGTCGATCACGGCTGGATCAACATGGTCGGCGGGTGCTGCGGGACAACTCCGCCGCACATTCGAGCTCTAGCGCAAATGGTCGAAGGCAAGCGCCCGCGTGTTCCAGCGAAACATCATCGCAGCCTGTTTTCCGGAATCGACTTTGTGGAAGCGAGCGACGACCAGCGCCCGCTGATCGTCGGCGAACGCACCAACGAAGTCGGCTCACGGAAGTTCAAGCGCCTGATTACGGAAGAGAAATACGAGGAAGCTGCCGAGATAGCGAGACAACAGGTCAAAGGCGGCGCGCAAATCTGCGACGTGAATCTGCAAAACGCCGATCGCGAGGAGTTGTACGATGTCGATCGCTTCTACGAGAAGATGATTCGCGTGGTCAAGGCGCCTACGATGATCGACACTACCGATCCAATAGCCATCGAGCGAGCGCTTACGTATTGTCAGGGCAAGTCGATCATCAACTCGATCAATCTCGAAGACGGCCTCGACAAATTCGATCGAGTCACACCGCTTGCGCGAAAGTATGGCGCAGCCCTGATCGTCGGCTGCATAGACGAAGACAAAGAGCAGGCTCAGGCGATCACTCGCGGCCGCAAGCTCGAGATTGCTCAGCGATCGGTGAAGCTTCTCAACGAAAACTACGGTATTCGAACTGAAGACATCATCATCGACCCGCTTGTTTTTCCCTGTGCTACGGGTGATCAAAACTACGTCGGCAGCGCGGTTGAGACAATCGAGGGCGTGCGCTTGATCAAGCAGGAGATTCCTTACGTCAAAACGATTCTTGGAATTAGCAACGTATCGTTCGGCTTGCCCGACGCGGGAAGGGAAGTGCTGAATTCGGTGTTTCTCTATCACTGCACTAAGGCCGGGCTGGATCTCGCGATTGTGAATTCTGAGAAACTCGAACGTTACGCATCGATCCCCGAAGAAGAGCGGCGACTGGCCGAAGACCTGTTGTGGAATCGCGGCGAGGATCCGATTGCCGCGTTCGCCGCGCATTTTCGCGGCGCAGCCTCGCGACAGAAGAAAGTCGCGAGCGATCTGCCTCTCGACGAGCGGATCGGAAACTACATCATCGAAGGCACGAAAGAAGGCTTGATCGCCGACCTTGAAACGAAGCTCAAGGAAGCCGCGCCCCTCGACATAATCAATGGCCCGCTTATGGCAGGGATGTCCGAGGTCGGCCGCCTGTTCAACAACAACGAATTGATAGTGGCCGAAGTGCTTCAAAGCGCCGAAGCCATGAAGGCCGCCGTATCTTTTCTCGAACAGTTCATGGAGAAGAGTGATGACAGTAGTCGCGGCAGGATCATTCTCGCGACGGTTAAGGGCGACGTTCACGACATTGGCAAGAACCTGGTCGACATCATCCTTTCCAATAACGGGTATCAGGTTGTGAACCTCGGCATTAAGGTTCCGCCCGAAGTCTTGATTCAAGCGGTGCGCGAACACAAACCGCACGCGATCGGGTTGTCAGGTTTGTTGGTGAAGTCGGCTCAGCAGATGGTGCTGACGGCCGAAGACTTGAAGGACGCCGGTATCGACCTGCCGATGTTGGTTGGTGGGGCGGCCTTATCAGATCGCTTTACTAGAACCAGGATCGCGCCCGCTTATCTGGGGACGGTTGCATATGCAAACGACGCGATGAACGGACTCGATCTTTTGAATCGGTTTATGGATGCCGATTCGCGGGCACGGCTCGAAGCCGAGTTGCTCGAGCGAGATCTCGGGAGCAAGCCGCCGGCGCCGCAGATACTCTTCGATGAGACCGAACAACGCAGCTCGAAGATCTCGCTCGACGTGCCGATACCTCCGGTGTCTGATCTCGCTCGTCACATTGAAGAGATCGGCACGGCGAATTCGAGTAACGAGGAGATCAGCGATCTCGACGGCATATGGAGCTACATCAATCCCCAGATGCTCTACGGCAAGCACCTGGGTTTCCGCGGACGATTCGTTGACGCGCTGGCGGCGGGTGATGTCAAGGCTCGCGAGCTTGAGGCGCACATCGAGCGCGTGAAAGAAGAATGTCGCGCGGGTGGGATGCGAGTGAGAGCGGTTTGGCAATTCTTCGAGGCCGAGCCGGATCGCAACTCGATCCACCTGTACGGAGTTCAGAGTTCAGCCTTCAGGCTGCCTTCCTCGGCGTCCTCCGCGTCCTCGGCGGTTGAGAATCCTATCGCGACATTTCGCTTTCCCCGTCAGCGCAAAGAAGACGGCCTCGCGCTAAGCGACTTTGTCTTGCCGCGGCGTGAGGGCGTTCGAGATCACATCGCAATGTTTGTGACGACAGCGGGCGAAGGCATTCGCGAGCTTGCTGAGGGCGCTAAACGCAAAGGCGAGTACTTGCGATCATACGCGCTTCAGGCGTTAGCGCTCGAGACCGCCGAGGCCGCCGCCGAATGGTTGCACTCTCGCCTTCGCGCTTTGTGGGGCTTCCCCGATCCGCCGGACCTCCCGCGTCAATCCCTGTTCCAGGCTCGCTACCGGGGCAAGCGATATTCGTTCGGCTATCCAGCGTGTCCTGACCTCGAGGCGCAATCCGAGCTATTCCGCTTGCTGCGGCCCGAAGACATCGGCGTCGAATTGACGGAGGGCTTCATGATGGAGCCGGAAGCAAGCGTGTCGGCGCTTGTCTTTCATCATCCACAAGCGGCGTACTTTTCGGTGGGTTCTCAAGAGATGGCCGAAGCGACAGCGGACTAGTGCCGATTGATTGGAATCCAGGGTAGGGTGTTGAAGGGATGAGGCTCACATCTGTCTCAGTTGGCGGCTGGGGTTAGCCGTCACAATTTAGGAGAGTCATGGAAAAACTACGCGGCCTTACAATCAAAGGATTTCGCTCCTTGCGGGATCTGGAACTCAGCCTGGAAGATCTGACCGTACTTATCGGCGCAAACGGTTCGGGCAAATCGAATTTCATAAGTTTCTTCAACATGCTTAGCTTCATGCTGTCTGAGCACCTCCAAACCTATATTGCGCGAAAGGGGGCTGCGACATCGATTCTCCACTATGGTGCAAAAAGAACACCGATTCTCGAATCAGAGCTGGAATTCGAAGGCCCCGGTGGCACAAGCAAGTACGGATTCTCTCTAGGTTTTGCGTCTCCAGATCGTCTTATATTCACGGACGAATACGTGATGTTTCACAAACCGGACAAGTCGATCCCGTACGAAAAACACCTTGGCTCGGGTCACGCGGAGACCCTGCTGCTTGGTCTTGCAAACGCATCTCAGGATTCGACAGCAAGGCAAGTTGCGCGAGTCTTCATCAGTCGTCTTCGAGGGCTCCAAGTCTATCACTTTCACGATACGTCGGAGGAAAGCTACATTCGTACTTCGCAGGATATCGGACGTAATCACTTCCTGATGAGCAACGGCGGGAATCTAGCTTCCGTCTTGCATATGCTTTGGGAGAATTTTCCTGGACATTTTAAAAGAATAGTATCAACGATACGTCTTGCGGTTCCTTACTTGAAGGACTTGGTCCTAGTTCCTGACCGAATGGATCCGAATCGAGTTCAGATGCGGTGGCGGGACTCAAATCCGGACTATGAATTTGGGCCGCACCATTTATCTGACGGATCCCTACGTGCGATCGCCATCATCACCGCTCTTCTTCAACCTGAGGAAATGCTTCCTACGGTGATCTTAATAGACGAACCAGAACTTGGCCTTCATCCTGGCGCAATAGCTGTCATTGCGAGTCTCATCAAAGCGGTAGCTGACAAAAGGCAAGTCATCATATCGACGCAGTCCTCGAGACTAATGGCAGAGTTCGACCCTGAAAATGTAGTCGTCGTCGACCGCCAGGCAGACGATAGAGGCTTCGGGGAATCTACGTTTAAGCGGCTATCACATGAAGAACTCGGAGCTTGGCTGGATGAGTATGATCTCGGCACTCTCTTCGAGATGAACGTCACCGGAGGAGGACCACAATGAAGTTCATTAATCTGCGGATCCTGTGCGAAGGGCCCACAGAAGTGAATTTCATAACTCAAGTCCTAAAGCCACATCTTAGGCTTCGAAACGTCTTCGCGAAGCCAGAGCCGTTGTGTAGGGGAAACTACGGCATCGTTTCCTATGAACGACTACGCTCGGCTATCAAGACTGATTTGGGACGGTCGCGAGAGCATGAATTCGTGAGTACGATGATTGATCTCTATAAGATCGGTAAATATCCCGGTACAGAGAAAATGCTGGGAGAGTCAGTGATCAATAGGGTCAGACGAATCGAATCTGGAATGGCCGAAGGCCTCCCGAACCCGCGGTTCATTCCCTACGTCCAAGTCCATGAATTTGAAGCCCTCGTGTTCGTTGACCTCGACCGTCTCGCAAACCAATTTCCCGACGGAGAAGCGGATGGAGCTGCTCAGAGGCTGAAGATTGAGATCGTTGATCTCTCGCCAGAAGAGATCAACGACGGGGAGCAGACAGCCCCATCGAAGCGCCTTATTCGAGAAGTCCCGACGTACCGCAGTCTAAAGTCTGTTGCGGGCCCGCTCATCGCGGCCGAGGTAGGACTGGCCAATCTACGTGCCTCGTGTCCTCACTTTGGCGAATGGGTGTCGAAGCTAGAAATGCTTTCGGACGAGTAGTAGTGGCAAGGGCAGCGGGCGCCAACAAATCGCTGCGGTAACTCAACTTCTGCTGGGAGATTCCCGGTTGGAGCGCTTGGTTCGCAAATCCCACCAGACACGAGCGACGTCTTTGATTGACTCGGCCACCACGCCGGGATTCGCGCCTCGCGAACGGCCTGCCTGACGATCCAAAACAGTAACCGGGTAAGAGACGATTCGATAACCCGCGCGTGACGCGCGGATGAGACGCTCGGCTTCAGAAAACGGTGAACGGGACACGAGCGGAAAGCGCTCGATTATTTCGCGACGAACTAGCTTCACCGCCCCCGCGTCATGGGTCTCTACTCCAAAAAGAATCGCCGGCAGCGCGTTGAACGCCCAGGAAACGAAGCGACGGATGGTTCCGTAGTGCTTGTTCTTCCGGGATGCAATGACGATGTCGAAGTTGCCAGTCAGCGGCAGCATTTCAAACAAGGTGCTTGTTTCCCACTGCCGGTCGGTGGAGTTGAGAAAGACAAAATCTTTTGAGGCCTCGCGGTATAACCGCTCGAAGGTGTCGTGAATTCCCATATTCCTGGGATTGTTCAGCGCTCGGATGTTCGGGAGACGACGCGCGGTCTCCTCAATGATGCGGCCGGTTCGATCTTCGGAACCGTCGTTGCAAACCAGAATCTCATAATCGAGCCCCGATGCATGCAATAGCTCGTGAGCTTCGGTGAGAACACCCTCAATTGTTGCTTGCTCGTTGTAAGCGGGAAAGCACACCGACACGCTGGGCACTGACTTGCCTCCTTCTGATGTCCGACAAGCTTCAGTTTGTCGAGTCTTGTCGATTGTGCCCCTCAGGAATCATCGACAAACTGTGAAGTTTGTCGCGCGTCAGAGCTCCACGAGCTGGCCGCGCCCGCTCATCGACCTCTCAGCGGCCTCGAGAATTCGTAATACTCTGAGCCCGGCATGGCCATCGGTCATGGGCTCCCGGTTGTGTTCAATACAATCAACAAAGTGCCGCGCCTCGGTTTGAAGGCCTTCCGCCTGATCGAGCTTAGGCGCCCACATATCGCCGGACCGATAGCTCACCAGCAGTTGATACACCGCCTCGGCACTGGATGAGAGCGAAACACCCTTGTCGTAAACTTTGACCTTGTCGCTTGGCTCGAGATCGTCGTACACGATCATCTTCTCGCTTCCACCGATGAGTGTCCGGCGAACTTTGACCGGCGCAAGCCAGTTCACATGCAGATGTGCGATCTTGTTGTCGGCAAAGAATAAAGTAAGATAGGCAACATTTTCGGGTTGACCCGCGATGTGGCTGATGCCCGTTGCCGACACGGCAACCGGCTTGCTTGCCAAAACGAAGTCCATTATCGACAGGTCGTGCACCGCCAGATCCCAGATTACATTCACGTCGTGTTGAAAGAGGCCCAGGTTCACTCGCACCGAATCGTAGTAATAAACATCTCCGAGTTCGCCGCTCGCGATCATCTCCCGAATTTTTCGAACGGCCCCGGTGTAAACGAATGTATGGTCGACCATCAAGACCCTGTTGCGTTTCCCCGCCTCGTCGATCAACCGAACAGCCTGCTCGGAGGTAGCTGCAAGCGGCTTTTCTACGAGCACGTGTTTGTCTGACTTCAGCGCCTCCATTGCAAGATCAAAGTGAGACGACACCGGCGTGGCGATGGCAATCGCGTCGACCTCCGGATCCGCCAGCAGTTCGGAAGCGCGCTCTGTCAAAAAAGCCGAGGGATATCGACGGCGCGCCTGGTCGAGCCGGTCGGTGCGCGAGTCACTGATGCCCACCAATCTAGCGCCGGGCGTCTCCGCGAAGTTGCGCACCAGGTTTGGCCCCCAGTATCCGTATCCGATCACGCCTATTCCTATCATTAGTCGTCTGACCTCTGTTCTATGACCTCTGATCTCTGTTTCCTCGTGTCGCCCACAATTCGCGCTGGCACTCCGGCGACGATAGCGTAGTCAGGCACATCGCGCGTTACTACCGCTCCTGCGCCAATAAGCGAGCTCTCACCGATCGTCACTCCTGCAAGGATGGTTGCATTGCTGCCGATCGACGCTCGCCGCTTCACGGTTGTTTGTATTACTGTCCAATCGGTGTCGCTCTGAAGTGAGCCGTCCGCGTTTGTCGCGCGAGGATAAGGGTCGTTGGTGAACATGACGCTGTGGCCTATGAAGACTTCATCTTCGATGATTACGCCCTCGCAGATGAAGCTGTGCGATGATACTTTGCATCGCCGGCCGACCACAGCGTTCTTTTGAATCTCTACAAAAGCGCCTATCCGCGTCTGATCTCCGATGTTGCAGCCATAGAGGTTCACGAGCTCGGGCTGAAATATTTTGACGCCTTCACCGAGGCGCACGTTCTCAGCTATAGGCATCGTGTTTTCTCCTCGAGATAGATAGAACTCTCAGCTCCGCTACGTCCTCTAAACAAGCCCCAGTCATCTAAGCCACCTCTCCGGAACCCAAACGTCGACCATCCCATGCTCACCCTCGAGGATTCTAACTCTGGTCTTGCCGGTGCCGATTTCAAGCACACGCACCTGAGTGTTATTCGGCACTCTCAGCGCACGGCCGGAGTCAACGAGTGCGTCGACCGCGGCGCTGTCCCTGCCGGCGAGAGCATTCAGTACCTGGTCCAGGGCCCTCTCGTCAACCGCGACCAGGACCGAATCCTGACCGCTAAGGTACAAGTGAGTCTCCGACCCCGTGGCGAGTGATCCGGCTATGACGGGCTTGTCCGTAGAACCACCCGTCTGCGAGCGCGCGTTGCGCGACCCTGAACGCCCGGTGGTCATCACAACGATCGCCGCGCCGATTATTACGACGATGGTGATCAAGCAAAGAGTCTTCAACGAAATTCTATATCGGCTTTTCGAGGTCGAAGTGATGACGGACCGGGACTCGGTCTCACCCGCGTTTTCTGGTTCTCCCTTAGTCGCGACTTGTGATTGCCGCACGCGACCGGCGAGGCTCAAGCCGAGAACCAGCAGAACACCGATACCAGTAAGGAAACTGCCTGCCGTTCGCGGGGGTGTGTTGACAAAATCTGCTTCGATTTTATGTATTCCGGGTGGGACTGAAATCACCTGCACACCGTCGCTATCGCTTGAAATAGGGACCGACTGACCGTCAATGCGACCTACCCAGCCGGGAAAGTTATAGGTCTTCATTCGCACTTCACTCGTTTGATCGAGTTGCACGACAAATTCGCGATGAATTGGTAGCCACCGAATCGCTTCGGTGGCGCCGCCCTCGGGAGTGATCACCACGGGACCGGTTTCGGGAAGTTTGTCAGGACGAGTAGAGCCGTTTGGGGTGAACCCTCCGTCGACGAAGTTGATGTTTGGAGTAAAAGTAGGATTTGCGAGCGCGCCTGGAATTACACCGTGTCCCGTATGCCACAGGTTCAAGACGATCACCGCTCCCAACGACAGCTCGTAAGCTAATCGTTGTTTCGCTCCCAGACCTCGATGCTTTAACAGCAAGTCCATTGATGCAGCGACGAGCAACGATGTGAACAAGCACGCAATGGCGAGCCATCGGAAAGGCGGCGTCGCAATTTGTATTCTCGGAATCAACTTCGAGAAATGAATGGAAAACGAAGTGGACATGAACGGCGCAATGATCCCCAGGACGATAAATATTCTTGTCTGCGATTCTGATGTGTGAATCCTTCGTTCCCCACTCGTGGAGGGCTCATTACGGGAATACGATTTTGCCGACCCAGGCATGGCGCGAAGGATCAGTACAGTAACGATGAGCGCCAATGCATTATTGGTGAATATTTCCTGGATGTGTTGCGTAAAGACGTCGGCGGTCGGCACCATGCTTACGTAGACATAATGGTAGGGGAAGCTCTCGGTCGCCCATTCATAAGCGTATTTGCCTTCCAGCGCTGCCGGAAGCCAATAGACTGCACTCACAAGCAGACTGATCGCCATTCCACCAGCTATTCGAAAAGCGATTCTTGGATTCTTCTCCCTTGCCGCCCATAGCACCGCGTAGAGAGCCAGCACATAAGTGAACAGGTAACCCACGGGCATGTGACTCATCAGATAGACGCCATGAACCCCACCGAGCGCGCCGTAGTATCGCAAGCGTCCTTCGCTCCCGAGCTTATAGGCGAAGTAGATGACGACGGGCATAAAGGCGTATCCGACAAATTGCGGGATGCTTCCCCTCCAGTACAGATCCATTTGATGAATTGGAAGCGCCATATAGAGAAGGGCGCCAGCGGCGCTCGCCGGCCTGGCATAAAACGTCCGCGCCAGTAAGTAGAATGCAAGTCCAGAGGCGGTGAGGCTCAATGCGCATACTATGAAGAGGGTGATTGTCCAGTTGTGCACCGCCGCATTGATCAACGAGTCAATATAGAATGTGCCGGGCGGATAGAAATTTGCCGTGGCCGTTCCATATCCGAAATTGAAGTCCGGGTCCCATCTAGGGTAGACGACTCCAGATCTGAGTACCTTATCGAATTGCTCCATCATTGGAATGTAGTTCATCAGGTCGTGAGTAGTAATCAACCTCCAAACTCGACTTCCGTCGCGGAGCCTTTCCAGGCGAGCAAGAAAAAACGGCGCCACCAACGCGAAACCGGCAACAAGAGCGGTAACAATCAAAACGGAATCACGGAATAATCGGGTTCTTAAACCAGAACCTGTGAAGAACGAGATCGAGGATGTATTTTTGAGTTTGTTGAGCATTGCTACTTAGGCGTTTCCTGTATATCCAAAACGATTGCCTGCAGCAGGAGTTGGAAGCCCAGAATCAGAGGCACGAGCGTCAGCGTAATTGTGCCGGTGGGCGTTGCGACGCCGGTAAGTGCGCTTTCTAACCAAAGGTAGACTCCGAATGAAGACATTATCGTTGAATGATGCACAGCGATACGTGTGAGGGCAAGCGCTAGGCTGCCTCCTAAATTCTTACCGGCTAGCGCGACAAAGTATCCGTCAAACAAGCCAAAGGCAGACATCGCCCGGGGTGATACCGCTGGAGCCGTTTGAGCGGGCCTCATTTCAATGCGTGCTGGGTATGATAACCATCAATGAGCACTGTGCGCACCGTCACAGACTCTCGATGCCGTACGGTCTGACACGCTGATTTTGCTGCTCCTTATACACCTACGGCTGTGCGGATAGCGGGCCGCTTTTCATCAAGGCTCGCTCAGGTGTGCGAACTATCAGAAAAAAGATGAAAATGAAACTAGGCCACAGTTGTAACAACACCCGATTTAAAGACGTCGATATATGCAAAGCAACATCGAGAGGGCTCAATACAAAGGTCATAAAATACCCCGCAAGCATAATACCTAACACGATAAGCGTCGCCGCGATGCTTGTCCCCTCATTTTGCTTGATACCTGAGCCAAGAAGGAGGAGATAAAAAAGCATTAAAGCCGTAAGACTAGTGGCCCAATTGCCGAAACCCAAGGCCTGAGTTACAAACGCATCCAGGATTATCCAGTACCTCGAAGTGTCTAGCAGTTTCTCGACTAAGGTAGGTCCTTGTGGCGGGAAGAGCATCCGGTTGGGCGTAGCAAGTGTAGCTTTGAAGTAGATGACCACCAATAGCACCGGAAGCAGCCCGATCGCCAGATAACGCATCTGCCTGAGGAAGACTTTGAGACCCTTCTTGGGAACGATGACTGCAAAACGCGAAGACAGAATCGCTACCAGGAACAACAGTCCTTCATTCTTTGTCCAGGTGGAAAGACCAATCACCGTCCCCGCCAACATTAAGAACCTGTGCCGGCGATCCGGGAGCACGTCTTGAAGATGCAGTAGTGCGATCGTCGCTGCAAAAAAGAACGCTAGCGGAATGTCGGTGTACTGATCGGCTCCGTGGGTGATGAAAAAGGGAGTGCACGTCAAAACCAGGCCCGCAAGAAGACCCTGGCTCTTCCCCCTCAGAAGAGAGACAGAACGATAGACAACTCCGATCGTCGCAAACGTAAATAGAAACGCGACCATGATCGGCGCGACGACTGTATCGCGGCCTATCAGCGTCCAGCACGCGGCAATTCCCGCCGGTATCAGCAACGGATAATCGGGACTCGTCCATCCCGTAGGCTCGTAAAAAAGATCCCGCCAGTAGTCGCCCGCTCTGAACAGAAACCGAGCCTTCATATTGTAAACTGCCCAGGCATCCCATTCTCCATGTGGCTGCCTCAGCGATATGAACACAAAGGCCCCGCTTGCCGATATTACGGCCACAACGAAAAGAATCGAAAGAATGAGTTCCAGCCGGGATCTCGGCAGCCTTTCAATGACAGGTTCACTCGGCGCGTCTTTTGTTGCCTTGAGCCTGCAGAATAGGATTGCCAGTGCGCCGATGAGCTGTGCTATCTGTGCCGCCGCAAGTCCCTTTCTCGATGGGCCAAACCATGAGAGCTGGAGGAAATACACACAAGAGAGAATCCCGAACCCTGTTCCTGCCGCAAGACAGGTCTTCAACAGGAGATTGGACCGGATATGCATTTCGGGCCACGCCACCGAAATGAGGATGAAGGCAATTAGCTGAGCTATTAGAATCGAGAGGACCAAACTCAGAATCATCATCACTCACTACTCACCACTCTAAGCCCATTCCCAAAATCAAACAGCGTCATCCCGCTCCCCATATCGCGAACGGTGAGTCCCGCATTTCCAGACGATTCGGGATCGGTGCCAGCACTGCCGTTGATGATATTGAGCTTGTGGTTTGACGTTATAGAAACCACGAGTGGCGCAAGAGTGTATTGCGTTAGAAACCAATTCCGGAGCGCGCCCGCATCTGACTTCCAATATTCTGCATAGTTAAGTCTCTCACCCGCGTAGCCGACAGTACCATGCGCAGGAAGCAATCCCCTAATCACGTCAAAGCGTTTCTGATACAGAGTCACGTCATCATGGCCCACCTGGTGCAGGTCAAACCTCATCGAATCCAGTAACAAACGAACATTCGACAATAAGGCAAAGAAGATTATCAACACAATCGCCAATCTTATTCGACTGTGATAATCGAATTTCACGGGTTTGCCCCAATCATCCTGAGCATTCAATATCACGAGAAGGCTGCAAGAATAATTACGCTGTCAACACTTGTCAATTAGCATCGCCCGGGTTAACAGCAGTAAGAATGCACTGGTTAACGCGAAGCTCATTTGGTTAAGGCGAGATTCGTGCTTTTCTGTTCGCGGCCTTCAAACCGCGCGATTGCGAAGGGCTTCACATCGTCCGAGACCCGGCCGTTGTTAATAACCCTCTCGATCGAGTCAGCAGTCACGGGCGCCAGCAGTATGCCATTCCTGAAATGGCCTGTGGCCAGCAAGAGGCGATCAACACCGGTTGGACCAATGGTCGGCAGATGGTCTGCAGTGTCGGGTCTGAGCCCCGACCACGTTTCGACTATTTCGAGTTCTCCGAGCGAAGGAACCAATTCGACGGCGGCGTCCAGGAGTCGCTTCATCGCGCCCGCAGTTATCGCCTTATGAAAGCCCTGATACTCGACTGTCGCCCCGATCAATATGCGGCCGTCATTACGCGGAACGACGTAAACCTTGCTCGAGTGAAGCACGCGCGTAATAGGACACGCGTTGCCTCGGACCGCTATCATCTGCCCGCGAGCCGGAATGACTTTGACATTTAATCCAAGTGGCTCGAGCAACTGGCTCGTCCAGGTTCCCGCCGCTACGATTACAAGACCCGCGTCGAAGCGCTTGGCGGCCGACACGACGCCGGTTACTCGACCGCGCTCCAGTGTGAGTGCCGAAACGTCGGCGCCTTCGATCAATTCAACTCCTGCGTGCTTAATCGCTATTTCGAGCGCATCCATCAGGCGGCGATTGTCGACCTGATGCTCTTCTGGCAGGAAAATGGCTCTGGTAGCCAGTTCTGTGACGGCGGGCTCTTGTTTCCGAAGATCATCCGATGATACTTGCTCAAGCGAGAGCCCTGCCTCGAGCTGCCACGAAACCCATTTTGTTGTTGCCTGGTCGTCCTCGCCCTCAAGGATGACGAACAACGTTCCGTCATCTTTGTACTCGACATCAATCCCCGAGGCTTCAGTCAGTTCTTCGGCGAAACTTCTATACATTCCTCGGCTGCGCAAACAGAGATCAAAGAACGGCCCGGGCCCTTGAGCCTCGCCCTGAGGCGAGAGCATTCCCGCGGCCGCTCGCGATGCTTCACAGCCTACCCGACCGCGCTCGAACACGGTGACTTTCAAACCGGATTGGGCCAGTCTCCAGGCGATCGAGCAACCGATCACACCGCCTCCTACGACTATTACGTCCGTCGCCATAGAACCGTAATGCTAACACTGCGTGCCGAGGTCTGCCGAGTTCGTCCGCCAACTCCCGTGGCGCGGTGTCGTCCTCGTGATTAGAATTAACAAATATGGAAAGAATCGAGCTGGCGATTTCGGGCATGCACTGCGCGGCTTGTGCCCGCCACATCGAACAGAAGCTGTCGGTAACCACCGGCGTGCAGCAGGCGTCGGTTAACTTCGCGAGCTCGCGCGCTACGATAACTTACAATCCTGACGGCGCAAGCATTCGCAACCTCATGGATGCGGTCAAGGACGCCGGGTACGAACCGGCGGGCTCCGCCGAGGCTACCTTCATCGTGGACGATTCGGCCAGACCGTCGGGCTCGGCCATACCGCTTGAAGAGGACCTTAAAAAACTTAGCGGTGTTATTGCAGCGTTCTTCAACCTGAGCAATGGTTCGGTTCGAGTTGAGTATCTGCCGGAGGCGATTGAGCTCAAATCTATCCGCCGCGCGATCGAGCAGTTTGGTTATCGAGTTAGCGAGATGCCATCGGCATCCGATGCGCCGGCGGAGGATTGGGAAGCGGCGGCGCGTAATAACGAGTACAAAGAGCTGACTCGAAAGTTCTGGGTCGCGGCTGTGCTTTCCCTGCCAGTGCTCTTCATCGCGATGTCGCACGGGCGATTTGCCGCGTTGAATTTTCCCGGCGTCAACTGGCTTCAGTTGGCGCTGACGACGCCGGTCGTCTTTTATTCCGGCCGGCAGTTCTATCGAGGCGCGTGGGCAGCGTTTCGACATCGTCTGGCCGATATGAACACTTTGATAGCAGTCGGCACCGGGACCGCTTACATCTACTCTGTCGCAGCGACGATCGCGCCAGGCTTCTTCGTAAGGGCCGGTCAACATGAAGTGATGGGAATGGAAGAGGCTGCCCCGGTCTACTTCGAGGCGGCCAGCGTGATCATCGCGCTTATCCTGCTCGGACGGCTTTTGGAGTCGCGTGCGAAAGGTCACACCTCGGAGGCCATTCGCAAGCTGATCGGCATGCAGGCAAAGACTGCGCGCGTTATACGAAACGGTAATGAAGCAGACATAGCGATTGAGGAAGTGGCGCCAGGCGATCTTGTAGTCGTTCGGCCCGGCGAGAAGATTCCTGTTGATGGGGTGATAATCGAGGGCGCATCCACCGTTGACGAATCGATGCTTACCGGAGAGAGCCTGCCGGTCGAAAAGACCGCGGGCGACTCAGTGTTTGGCGCGACGCTCAATAAGACAGGTTCGTTCAGGTTCAAGGCCACAAAGGTCGGAAGAGACTCAGTGCTTCAGCAGATCGTCAAGTTGGTGCGTGAAGCTCAAGGCTCGAGAGCGCCCATAGCTCGAATGGCTGACGTGATCAGCGGAATCTTTACACCGGTTGTTATCTGCATCGCCATCGCTACGTTTGTTATCTGGTTCGTAGTTTCGCCGGTTGACACTCGATTGTCGATGTCGCTTGTGAACTTTGTTTCAGTTCTGATCATCGCATGTCCGTGTGCATTGGGGTTGGCGACGCCGACTGCAATTATGGTCGGGACGGGACGAGGGGCGGAGAACGGAATACTCATCAAAGGCGGCGACAGTATCGAGCGCGCGCATGAGCTTCAAACGATTGTGCTCGACAAGACCGGAACGATCACTAAAGGCGAACCCGCGCTTACAGATGTCATCGCTGCCAGCGGGTTCGCGGAGAACGAATTTCTTCGTTTGGTCGCTTCGGCCGAGCGCGTCAGCGAACACCCGCTTGGCGAAGCGATCGTGCGCGGCGCGCTCGATCGAAGGATTGCGATAGGCGACGTATCGGAATTCAACGCGATCACCGGGCAGGGAATAGAGGCCAAAATCGATGGCCGCAGCCTTCTGCTTGGTAACTCGACTCTGATGACGGATCGGAAAGTCGCGCTCGACGGCTTTAGTGGCCGCGCTGAAGCTCTGGCTGCCGAGGGGAAGACTCCGATGTTTGCGGCTATTGATGGGAAGCTAGCCGGGCTTGTTGCCGTAGCCGATCAGGTGAAACCGCAATCGAGAGCCGCAATTGCGACGCTTCTGCAAATGGGACTAGAAGTAGTAATGATCACCGGCGACAACAAGCGCACTGCTGACGCTGTTGCTGGACAAGTTGGCATTAGTCGCGTGCTCGCCGAAGTTCTACCAGACGGCAAGCGCGACGAGATCAAGCACCTTCAGGAGCGGGAAAACAAAGTAGTCGGGATGGTTGGTGATGGCATCAACGATGCGCCGGCGCTGGCTCAGGCGGATGTCGGCATTGCTATAGGCACGGGGACCGATGTCGCCATCGAAGCATCGGATATCACTCTCATCGGGGGCGACCTCCGCGGAGTGGTGACCGCCATTGCGCTTTCGCGAGCGACGATGCGCACGATTAAGCAGAATCTGTTTTGGGCTTTCATCTACAACATAATCGGTATCCCGATCGCGGCGGGGCTGCTTTATCCGGTGACAGGGTGGCTTCTATCGCCGATTATTGCGAGTGCGGCGATGTCGTTTTCAAGCGTATCGGTTGTGACTAACAGTTTGAGGCTGCGCGGCTTTCGCGCGCCGATGTAGCGCAAGCTGCCGGCGTTCGCCGGGCGCCGAGCCTGCTTACGCGCGGTAAAACAAAGATGGACTCCACACAGATTGCAGTGATAGTTGGCGGGCTAGCGTTGATCGCTTTTGTCGTTTGGTATTTCTTTGGCGAGCGCAAACGTGCGGCCGCGTCGGTTACAGAAACCGGAGTGCAGGAAATTGACGTGACTGTCAAAGGCGGCTATTCACCCGATGTGATAGTCGTGCGAGAAGGTCTACCGGTGCGGCTTAATTTCTATAGAGATGAGACGGAATCCTGCAGCGAAACTGTAATCTTTGGCGACTTCGGTATAGCTCGCAATCTGCCTCCGTTCAAGACCACATCCATCGAGTTCACTCCACGTAAGCACGGAGAGTTCACGTTTACGTGCGGGATGAACATGCTGCGCGGGAAGTTGATCGTCGCCCCTCGCTGAACAACAATTGAGCATTGCTGATCGATGGCGAGACGCGATTGGATTTGTGATAAGCTGGTCCTTGGATGACAGGTCGAAATCGATGAAGTGAGAGCGCAATGTTCGCCGAACCACAGAAATACTTTTTCAATGTCGACGAGTACTACCGTATGGCTGGGGCCGGTCTCTTCTCGGAAGGGCCCCACGTTGAGCTCATCGAAGGCGAGGTCATCGAAATGAGTCCTATTGGCAGCCGCCATGCTGGATGCGTGGACGATCTCACTTCGCTTCTTGTCCCTAAAGTTGCGCGGCTTGCAATAGTCCGCATGCAGGGACCGATCAGCATCGATGAGTATTCAGAACCTCAACCTGACATCGCTTTGCTCAAACCACGCCGAGATTCTTATCGACGGTCACACCCGACACCTTCTGAAGTGCTCGTCGTCATCGAAGTGTCCGATACGTCGGCGCACTACGACCGAAACGTCAAGCTACCGCTCTATGCCCGTGGCGGGATTCCTGAAGCATGGCTTGTTATTCTAGCGAAGGACGTCATTGAAGTTCACAGCGAACCAAAGAACGGGAAGTACACCAAGGTTCAGCGCCTGAAAAGCGGCAAAACGTTGACATCCTCAACCGTCGCCGGTCTCTCTCTCTCAGTTGATGACATTCTCGGCTAACAACGCCCGGTCAACAAATTCCCAAACGATTCAATCAGTGATAAATCTCCCCCAACTCCACGCGAATCTTAATGCGAGCATTTCGCGACTAATCAAAGGGTCGGTCGGCGCAACGAGACACCTGAACATCGCTGCTTGAGCATCTCACTCACCAATCTGGAAATCTCTTCCGCAGCTACTTCAGGCTGCTTGCCTCGATGATGAATTCCACAGACCGCGGTGGTCCACGAGTGATCAAAGTTCAAACCCCATCTTGATCGGCTTGCTCGATCCCCACCATAAGTAAGATACGCGGACATCGCGTCAATGCCCGTGCCCGGCCGCTCACCAATGAGGTGAACGACCAATTCGAGATCGAGCAGCAAGCCTACGTGGTAGCCGGCTCGTACGCGGCCGTTTTCGATGACAACGTCGCAGTCGCCGACGAGGTGACCTTGCTGCGCAAGCTTTCGCTTCAGAGCCGGAAGAACCAGGCGCAGATTTTCATTCAACGCGTTCGCATTGAGACCATCAGAGATAACTAACTGCACGCGTGGCCGGCTTGTGCGATAGAGTGCCTGTATTCGAGATGCGTCGTGTGCGCAGATCGCCTCCCCGGCCGGCGGGTGAGCCAGAAAGTCATCGCGATCCGTCGCGTTTGTTCGCACGCGAAGATGGCGCGGGCTGACATCGTTGATGACCGAATCGTCGAGCTTCGCGTAAAGAGCTCGCCGGGCGTGGGCGTATATCGCGTCAATTCGTGTTGTGACGCGGCCGCGAGAAGAAGCATTCGCACCGCAACTTAAGCCGAGGTCAAGTCCTCGTTCCGCGAGTTTAGAGACTTTCTTTCTGGCTTCGGCTCGCAGCGTTTCAAGTGGTCGTGCATCGCCGCTCGCTCTCTGATAAGCCGCGTACAGCGAGTCTGCGCCACGTCCGTCAGCCTCACCGGATTCGTTCATCACGCCGAGCTCAACCAGTCGCTTCTTCATCGCTGATGAGACCTGCTTGCGAACTTGCCGGCGAATGCGTGGATGCTGTCTGAATGAAGTCGTAAGGTAGCCAAGCATGGGGTCGGCATTTCCGGCTACGGCCATCAAGTACGCCGGCGCCGCGCAGTCGACAATCTGAGCGGTTAATTGATCCAGTTCGTTCGGTGTAATTTCCATATGGAACGTAGCGCAGACGTCCAGCCCCATCGTGATCCCGTGGAGCTTGGCCATCATTGAGTCTTCAAGACAGGTGCGAAAAAGCTGGCCGCCGGTCCGAAAGACTTCAGGCCCGATAAAACCCGCGACGTCATTCACAATCATCCACCTTCCGGTCTGCCGGTTCAGGTATCGAGCCACTCCATACGCGCGAGCTTCGAGCGTTACCATATCAACGCCTTCCGCGGCTAGATTGGTGACGGCTGAACCCTGCCCTGTTTCGAAATACAGACCCTCGAAGCCGCGCGCCAGATCCAGCAAGCCATCGACGTTGAGCCCTACAATTCCCTCAAGCGCTCGCGATGTCCCCGCCAGACTCTGAAAGCCTACGTCGACTCGAGTTCGCTCGCGAGCGGCGGTCTGCTTCACGATGTCTGATAGTACCGAATAGCGCGTTGGCAACTCGAGCCTTTCGACGGTACTGCAGAGCAGTTCTTCCAGCCGAATAATGGTGTCAACGTCATCGCTCGCAGGGTTCAGGCCGATTATCACATCGCCGCACCCGTAAGCCAGCCCCTCCAGAATCGAGAAGAGGATTTCCTCCTCGTCATCGCCGGGACTGTTTGGCTGAATGCGAGACCCAAAATGTTGCGGCGCGCCGACCGCGATGCTGTCACCGGGCAGCGGGTTGAACAAGGCTCGCGAGACTTCTCCAAGCTCGGTATTGGTCATCACCTTCGCGACGGCAGCGATCGTCTCGCTGCTTAGACCTCCGCTATAGCGCCGCGCCCACACGGCGGCATTGGTTCCGAGGAGAATTCGCTTAAGGTCGGCGACCGTCAGACGAGCCAGTTCACCTGTAAGCTCCGGATCCAGGGAGCGATGCAGCGTGTCGGTGACCTGATCTTCAACGAATACGTGATCGATTATTTCTTTGACGCGAAGTGATTCGATTTCTTTGCGTGCTTCTGCGCGCAGTTGGACGTCGCGGGTCCCTCCCACCGGCAGGTCACCTTCTTTGAATTCGTTGGCGAGAGTAAATAGTTTTGTTAGCTCGTTGAGGTTCATGCCGATCTCTCGATGATAGATCACGCCGGGCTGCAAAGAGAGTGGCTCTGTCAGTTCTGCCGATCCCGCTCCCCAGAGAGAGATATAGCGGACCAGGCCGGTCCTTTGAAGCGATGCCGCTCTCTCAACACATACCACATCACAAGCAAAACTGTTACGGCTGCGATTGTCTTCCCTGCGCGCCCGTTGTCGGGGATGCTGAGAATCACGCTGATGAATGCAACCCAGAGAATTGCAATAAAATTGACCATGGAGCTGTAGCGTCCCAGGTTCCATGGCCCTCGCTGATCCACGCCGCTTGCAAGTCTGGCTCGCAGGGCCAGAAACACCGGAATCGTGTACGAGAAGTAGAGTCCGATTACGCTGATCGAAGTCACCACCGAATACGCTCCGCTATAAACCGCGGCGACGAACGCCACTGCGATGCACAACCAGATCGCGGGCGCCGGTGTCTGATGCTTTCTGCTCACTCGCTTAAACAATCTCGAAGCGGGCAGGCCGTTGTCGCGCGCGAAAGCGTAAACCACTCGCGAGCACCAGGTGACGGCTGAAAGCCCGCAGAACCACATCGCCATCGCCACAAGCGCGGAAAACAACGCGCCGGCTCTTGAGCCGAGGGCGGTCTCCAGGATCGTGATCACCGCCGGAACATCATTGCCACCGGCATCCTTTGAATTCAGCACAGTCGGAATGTCTTTTATCGCCAGAGTCAGCGCAATGAGCAAGAGATAACCGGCGATGCTCGAAACGACTACGGACATAACCATTCCCCACGGGACGCGGCGCCTCGGGTCGAGCGTCTCTTCGGACACGCTCGCCGATGCGTCGTACCCGGTGAATGTCCATTGCGCTTGCAGCAGACCGATGATGAACGCCCACCAATATGGTGATCCCTGGGGATTGTGAGTGACCGCGGTGAAGAAGAAACTTGCGGGCTGTTTGGGCGCAAATAAGACGAGCGCGACGACAATAGCGATTACGCCAATGATGTGAACCGTCACGCTGAAGTCGTTGAGAAGCGCGACGAGGCGGATGCCGAAGTGGTTGATCAGCGCATGCGAAGTAAGGATAGCGGCGTAGACCAACAGCAGGTTTCTTGTCGTCGCATCAAACCCAAGAAGTGGCGTAAGGAACTGGGCACAGCCATAATCGATGCCCGCCAGAACGGTAATATTACCCACTATATTGAACCACGCAGTGAACCAACCCCATCCCTTGCCGCCCAGCCGGGAAGACCAGTGATACATTGCTCCGGCGGTTGGCAGCGTTGAAGCCAGCTCAGCCATGCTCATTGCGACCGTCAGCGTAAATACACTCACCAGCGGCCAGCCGAAAGCCATCTCCGCAGGCCCGCCCATCGTAAGTCCGTGCCCGTACAGAGTGACCGCTCCGGTGAGAATCGAGATGATTGAAAAAGAGATCGCGAAGTTTGAGAAGCCTCCCATGGTGCGGAAGAGCTCCTGCGCATAGCCGAGCTTTCCAAGCTCCTGTGAGTCCTGAAGAGCGCTGTGAGGATTGCGATCAGAGTGTTTAGTCATACCGGATTTCGGGCGCCGCTATTCTAGCATTCAGTGATCGAACTAAGAAAAATGAGCATTTGGGGTTGCCCTGTTGATGATTCCTGGCGCCTTGCTGGAAGCGATCACGCAAGATAGATGGTGTATTGACGTGTTCCTGAGAAAGCCGTGCGCCACGTCCTCGGGCGTCCTCTGCGGTTGATTCCCAGGACTGATCAAGAGAAACCGCGGAGAACGCCGGGAAGGGAAGGTGTCCGGTACACGTTGACCGCACTACCAGTAGAAGGCCGCCTTGACGAGCGCGAAGAACGGCCCTTATTATATCGAACACTCGTTCGAATCTCATTTGAGTAAATTGCATGCCTTCTGATACGCAGTCGAAATATGATCAAAAACTCGTGCACGTGCTAAAAACCTCCGCAAGGGTTTTTGCTAATAAGGGATATCATTCGACCAGCATGCGGGACATCTCGCGCGCTACAAAGATGAGTCTCTCGGGGCTATACTACTATTTCAAAAGCAAAGAAGAATTGCTCTTTCTCATACAGGATTATTGTTTCAGCACGGTGATCGATGATTGCCATCGTCTGCTGGCGGGAGTTGACGATCCAGTGAGGCGCTTGAGATTGGTGATAGAGAATCACCTCAATTACTTCGTTCACAACATGAGCGAGATGAAAGTGCTGTCTCACGAAGCGAACTCCATAACCGGCGATCTGTTCAGTAAGGTCAACACCAGGAAGCGGCAGTATGTCGACCTGGTCATCGGTGTGCTCGATGAACTTGCTCGCCGGTATAAGATCAAAAGCGTCGACACCAGGGTCGCGACGTTTCTCCTCTTTGGGATGATGAATTGGATTTACAACTGGTACAACCCGCGCAAGGACGTTGACGTAGCGGGACTTTCAAATCACGTGACTCGGCTTTTCCTGAGCGGGTTTCTCGGAGACAAGGCGCTGAAAGGCGGGATGCTCAAAACAAAACGAGAGCCACATCTCGCTCGCGACGTTTCGATCTGGGAACAATGACGAAGCGCTGCGGGATTCGATTGGAGAATATTCATGACTAGAGAGGCGATGGAGAACAAGCTGGTCAATTACAGCACTCAGGATGGTATTGCTACCATCGAGCTGCACGACCCGCCGGCGAACACCTATACATATGAAATGATGCGCGATCTTGATGATGCCATTCTCGAAGCGCGGCTCGATGAAGACGTGCACGTGATCGTCATTCGCGGGGCCGGCGACAAATTCTTTTGCGCGGGCGCGAACATCAAAATGCTATTGTCGGCTACGCCTCAGTTTCGCTACTTCTTCAGCTTGCACGGCAACGAAACGTTAATGCGAATGGAAAACACTCAGAAGCTGATCATCGGGGCGATCAACGGTCACGCTGTTGGTGGCGGGCTCGAAGTAGCGCTCGCATGCGATGTTCGCATTGCAAAGAAGGGCCCAGGGATGCTCGGGCTGCCTGAAATCAATCTCGGCCTGTTGCCGGGCATGGGTGGAACACAGCGCCTTCCGCGACTCATCGGAAAGAGCCGAGGATTGGAGATGTTGGCTACAGGCCGAACGGTTTCCGTCGAAGAGGCTCACGAGATCGGGCTGGTGAATCACGTGTTTGAAGAGGAAAACTTTTTCGAGAAAGTGGTCGAGTATGCGAAACAGTTTGTGCCTCCGGCGAAGGCGAGCAAGGCCGTCGGCCTGATCAAGCGATCGGTGCAAACGGGACTCGAGGTCCCGCAAACTGAGGCGCTGGCGCTCGAACGCGAGCTGCTGCAGCAACTCTTTGAAAGTGAGGACGCTCACGAAGGGCTTGACGCCTACGCGAAGAAGCGGCAGGCACAGTTTAAGGGAAGATAGTCCGTAGTCGGTGGTCAGTAGTCCGTAGCTGCGGACCACGGACTACGGACTACGGACTAATACTGGAGGAATCATAATGGCAAAGATGTTTATCGGAGGAGAGTCGGTTGACGCGATAAGCGGCGCGACTTACGAAGTTCGCAATCCCGCCAGCGGCGAAATGGTTGACACGGCGCCCAGGGGTAATGAAGAAGACGCCCGCAGAGCTATCAATGCTGCCGAGGCTGCATTCGAAGAGTGGTCGCATACTTCGGCTGAAGAGCGCGGCCAGCTTCTGTCGAAAAGTGCGGAACTTGTTGTGGCGGAGCGCAAGGCCCTGGCCGAGCTTCTCTGCAGGGAGCAGGGCAAGCCGTTTCAGGAAGCCAGCGGTGAGCTCGAGCATTTCGACCACGGTCTGCACTTCTATGCCGGGCTTGCGTCGAAAGTGCGGGGCGCTCACGTACCTCTGCCGGCGAAGAACGCTTATGGCATGGTGATACGAAAGCCGCTCGGCGTATGCGGTGCGATTGTGCCCTGGAATTTTCCCCTCACGCTGATGGGGACAAAAGTCGGGCCGGCTCTTGCCGCCGGAAACACCGTGGTCGTGAAGCCCGCTTCGACGACGCCGCTCTCGACCATTCGAATTATCGAACTCATGAATCAAGCGGGGATTCCTAAAGGTGTCTTGAATGTCATTACGGGACCGGGCGGCGTTGTCGGTGAAGAGTTGCTCTCTAATTCAAAGGTGAAGCGCATCGCCTTCACAGGAGAATCCTCGACCGGTAAACATGTCGCCGAAGTTGCTTGCGGTGGCTTCAAGCGCGTGACACTCGAGCTCGGCGGCTCGGATCCCATGATCGTGTGCGAGGACGCCGATATAGCAAAGGCAATTACCGGCGCGATGGTTGGCCGTTTTTGGAATGCGGGCCAGGCTTGTCTCGCGGTCAAACGGCTGTATGTGTTCGACAAGGTTTTCGATGAGTTTGTCCAGGGCCTGGTCGGCAAGGTTGCTCGTTATGAGGTCGGCGATGGAATGACGAGAGCAGAGAAACCGAGAATTCGAATGGGTCCGCTTCACACTGCGGCTCAGCGCGATGAGATTGAATCACAGGTCAACGATGCAGTCGATCGCGGAGCGAAAGTATTGCTTGGTGGCGCGCGTCCGGAAGGCGCTCAGTACGAGAAAGGCAACTATTACAATCCGACGATTCTGGTCGATGTTCCGGATGACGCGCGAGCGGTCCAGGAGGAGACCTTCGGTCCCGCGTTGCCGATCTTCCGTGTGAACAGTATCGAGGAAGCGATCGAGCGCGCGAACACTTCGATTTACGGACTCGGGTCTTCGATATGGACCAGGAACCTCGACAACATTGAAACTGCGATTGACCGGATTCAAGCGGGGAACGTGTGGGTGAACTCGTTGCACTACGGTTACGATGAGCTGCCGTTTGGTGGCGTGAAGGCAAGCGGCTTCGGTCGCGAGCACGGCCCGGAAGCGCTTGATTATTATCTGGAGCCGAAGGGTGTTGTGATTACGCGTTGATAATGGTGAACGTTAGCGGCGCTCAGCGAAGGATGCCAAGCTTGACCTGGGGAAAGCGAGGTTAGACATATGAGTACAATGACGCGATGGACTTCTGCGGATCTCGAAAACATGCCGGACGATGGTAATCGGTACGAGATCATAGATGGAGAATTGTATATGTCGACCCAGTCCCACTTGTATCACCAGTTCGTTTGCAGCAAGTTCGTTTACCTGCTTGAACAGTGGAATGAAAAGGCGGGGCTGGGCGAGGTCGCGCTCGCGCCAGGCCTCATCTTCGCGGAGGATAACGATGTTGCGCCCGACGTCGTCTGGATCAGCAATGATCGGCTAGCGACCGCTCTCGAGCCGGATGGCAAACTCCACAGTGCCCCCGAGCTTGTTATCGAAGTCCTTTCTCCGGGGAGCGCGAACGAGCGGCGAGACCGCGAAGCGAAGTTGCAGCTCTATTCACGACGCGGTGTCATCGAATATTGGATCGCAAGCTGGCAGACCCGCGCCGTCGATGTCTATCGAAGACATGAGACTGAGCTTAAGCTAGTGGGAACTCTCGGTGAGAGTGATACTCTGGAGTCCGCGGTGCTCCCGGGATTTTCATGCTCAGTGTCGATGCTATTCGCTCGAATCCCGAGCAGGTGAATAGCCAGAAATTCCAATCCTAAGGGAGACTCAATGGCGCAAATGCTAATCGGCGGCGAGTGGGTCGGTTCTCGCGGCGGTAATTCAATCGAAGTTCTCAATCCGGCTACCGGCGAGCCGGTAGATACTGCTCCGCGCGCGACGGCTGATGACGCTCGCGAAGCAATCGACGCGGCTCACACGGCATTCGCCGAATGGAGCGAGTGGACTCAAGCGAAGCGGGCCGACGTGCTTCGTCGCGTTGTTGGATTGATTCGGCTTCACGAGAAAGAACTTGCGACCCTGCTTACAAGAGAGCAAGGCAAGCCCCTTCGAGAAGCAATGCTCGAGATTCGCCGCTACGCCCACACGCTCGAATACTATGCCGGACTCGGCAAGAACATCCGAGGCGGCTACATTCCGCAAATCGACGAGAACAAGTATGGCTTGATCATAAGACGTCCTCTCGGTGTGGTTGGAGCTATTGTCCCGTGGAACTTTCCTGTGTCGCTGATGGGAAACAAGATCGGCCCGGCGCTGCTCGCCGGAAACACAATGGTGATCAAGCCCGCAGAGACTACTCCGCTGACTGACCTCAAAGTCGTTGGCTTATTCCACGAGGCAGGCCTGCCGAAAGGCGCGCTCAACGTGGTCACCGGACAGGGCTCGGTAGTGGGCGAAGAGATTGTTACCAATCCGAAAGTTCGCAAGATCGGTTTCACCGGTTCGACAGAAGTAGGCCGCCGCGTAATGGCATCCGCGGCTCAGGGAATCAAGCGTGTGACTCTCGAACTTGGCGGCTCAGATCCGATGATCGTTTGCGACGACGCCGATCTCGAGGACGCGGTGAAGGCTGCCGCAACCGGACGCTTTTTTAACTGCGGCCAGGCGTGTCTTGCGATCAAGCGGCTCTACTTGTTCGAGTCGATCGCGGATGAGTTCACCGAGAAACTCGTGGCGCGCGCCAAAAAGCTGCGAGTCGGAAACGGGATGAGCGAAGGCACGATGATCGGTCCGCTCCACTCCGCGACGCAGCGGGACGAGGTTGAGGCCCAGGTACAGGACGCAATCGATAGAGGAGCCCGAGTGCTTGCGGGAGGCGAACGCTTACGCGGCGGCGAATATGATCGGGGTTACTTTTTCGCGCCGACCGTCCTGGCGGACGTGCCAGAAGATGCGCGCGTCGCGACCGAAGAGGTATTCGGTCCCGCGCTGCCGATCTTTCGAGTCAAGACTCTTGATGAAGCGATCGAGAAGGCTAACAACTCGATCTTCGGACTTGGCTCGTCGATCTGGACAAACGATTTGAATCGGGCGACTCGCGCCGCAGAGCGCATAGAAGCGGGCTACACCTGGATCAACTCCGCGCAGGTCATCTACGACGAACTGCCGTTCGGCGGCTTCAAACAGAGCGGCCTGGGTAAAGAGCACGGCACTGAAGCGCTGGACTACTATACCGAAACAAAGTCAGTCGTAGTTGCTACAAAGTGAATCTTTGCGTCTTTGCGGTCCTTTGCGTCTTTGCGCGAAACGAGTCATGACTTACAAAGCAATCACTTTCGACCTCGCCTCCCACATCGCCACGGTTACTCTCAATCGACCCGACCGTCTCAACGCCATCAACGAAGACATGCGCGATGACTTCACGCGGCTCTTCTGTGAGCTTCAAACAAACGAAGACATTGGCGTTGTGATCTTCACCGGCGCCGGGCGGGCTTTTTCTGCTGGCGGTGATATCGGTTACTTCGAACGCGAATGGAGCACAACGAAGTTCCGCGCCGAGAACCATCGCCTCACCCAATTCTTCGACGAACTCGAGCTGATCGAGAAACCGGTCCTCGCAGCGATCAACGGTCCCTGCACCGGAGCGGGTTTACAAATAACATTGTCCTGCGACATCCGCATCGCTTCCGATCAGGCGCAATTCGGATTTCGCGAAAACAACATCGGGCTGATTCCCGGCGCCGGCGGTTGCTCGCGGCTCGTAAAGCTGATCGGTTACGGCAAGGCGAAGGAGCTGATCTTCACCGGTGAGATGATCTCCGCAGCCGAAGCGGAACGAATCGGATTGGTCAATCGCGTAGTCCCACACGATGAGTTGATGATCCGGACTCGCGCGCTTGCCCAGCACTTGTTGACCCGAGCGCCGGAAGCGCTCGGACTGGCAAAACGAATCTTGTGGCACTCGGTTACGAGCGACTTTCAAACCGGGCGAATGCTTGAGGCTCTAGCGCAGAGCATTCTGGTTAAGAGCAAGGATCATCGCGAAGGCATTCGCGCGTTTCGTGAGAAACGCAAGCCTGAATTCACCGGCGAATAGAACCTGTCTGACAAGCAAAGTGTTCGACAAGCTGCCAGCTTGTCGTGACAGCATGTCGAGAAAACATTCTCCTTGGTCAAACCGAAGAGTGAAGAGGAAATCATGGCACTTGAAAATGTACTGATTGAAAAGCGCGGTCGCATCGCGATCGTAACTATCAACCGCCCCGACAAACTCAACGCGCTGAACATCGCAACTCGCAATGACATCCTCACGGCGTTCGAGCAACTCGCAACCGACGACGAAGTTCGAGTAGTCGTCATCACGGGCGCGGGAGAGAAGGCGTTCATCGCGGGCGCCGACATAAACGAATTCGCGGGAAAGTCAGCGATCGAACAGCGCGGCTTGATGAAAGGACGCCGGGCTTTCGACTCAGTCGAAGATTTTCCCAAGCCGGTGATAGCGATGATCAACGGCTTCGCGTTGGGCGGCGGATGCGAGCTCGCGATGTCGTGTGACATACGGATCGCTTCAAGCAAGGCAAGGCTCGGCCAGCCTGAAATCAAGCTCGGCATCATTCCGGGCGGCGGCGGCACTCAACGAATGACGCGTTTGATTGGAGAAGGGAAGGCGATGGAGTTGATGCTCACCGGCGATATGATTTCCGCCGATGAAGCTCTTGCCTTGGGACTGGTGAATCACGTCTTCGCGCCTGAAGAGCTTGAAGCAAAGACAATGGAGTTGGCGAACAGAATCGCCGGGATGAGCCCGGTGGCACTGGCGATGACAAAGGCTTCAGTGAAGAACGCGGCCCGAATGAACCTGCGCGAGGGTCTTGACTCAGAGGTTGACCTGTTCTCGCTGTGCTTCTCAAGCGAAGACAAAGAGGAAGGCGTGCGAGCCTTCATCGAAAAGCGCAAACCCGAGTTCAAAGGCAGGTAGCCGAGCGTTGCGTTAGTGAAGGCGAGGCGAGCAAGCATACCGGAACGCCGTCCACTAACTAACAATCACCACAACGCTTGCGGCGGCTGTGCTCAATGGTCTGTGCGGTTGGCGTCAACGTCTCTTGCAGATGAACTTCCCGGATCAGCCTTGCTTGTCGGGTAGCTTGAAGCCGATATAAGTCCCTCCGCTGATTCCCATCAGAGCCAGTAATGTCCCATCGAAATCAGGCATCGTCAGACCATTGCACACTGATGCAACGAAGACGAAAATCAGGGCAATGGTCCAGGCGAATATTTGAAAGCGGTGAAAGCTAATCCCGTTGTCGTCGCTGAGGATATCATTTATGAAGCGCTTGGATGCAGCGGGTTTTGTGCAGTCGGACAGTGCCAAAATCTTGTCGGTGCCTTGTTGAATCTCCTTCTGCTTTGCGGCCAGCTCAGCTTGTTTCGCGACTACAGCAGCCTTTTGTTGCTCGAGATTATCCGGCGGCGGGGTCGCGCTTACAGCCAGCGTAAGAGCTTTTAGTTCACCTGCCAGCCTTTCAGCATCAACCTCATCCTTTTGCTTCTCCTCTTTCAGCGCCAGAAGCTGATTCTGCTGCTCACTCTGCTTGTTAGAATCCACAGCGGCGGCGCCAAGGCCGGTGGCGGCACTGATGCCTATGAGTCCGAGGACCGATGTTGTTAGACTCGAAAGATCGCTGGTGACCATCCAGATAAAAATATAAGAAACGATAACAACAAAGAACCAGAAAGCCATCTGAGTACGCGCAAGACTATAGGGTTTACGGTTTGGCTTCCCTTTCGCATTTGTACCCTCCGGCTTGTCACCCGGAGCACGGAGGACGTCACTCTTATACGCCAGCCACCAGAAGAGGCCGATAGTCGCCAGGAATGAAACCACAAATATCTTGAACCACGTCTCATTGATAACGATGAGCCCCGCTGTGAGAGTGCTGGGCAATTCGGGCCCCTTGTCATAACCGACCGTCACACCAACGTTGCGATAGAAAAGATTTCTTCGTCTTCTGCTTAGCACGGAAGTCCACGCATCTTTATTGTCAGTTGTGCGCTTCAGGTCAAACTGTAAACGCGTATTGTTGTCAACTAGACTGACTGGAAGTCCCTTGAAGGCGCTACCATCAATGTAGAGGATGAATTTCGACGGATCATTTCCGGGCTGGTTAACCCATTGTTCAAGGCTTTTAACCTGAAGCGTGATCGTATTATAGAGAGCAAGGTTTCCAGTCATATCTTCGACGCTGAGCGGAATGTCCTTGTTCGTGCCTTGCGCGTTTGCTGAGTTCGGAATCGCTAGCATCAGCAGGATTAACATCGGCCAACAAACGAAGGCTGACCGAGCCATGTTTCGGGGAGTGAGTGAAGTTCCCATATTGGTCATCCTTTCCATCGGGTTCGAAATGAGCCCCAGGTGTTCGACGGAGCAGTATTGAGCGAGCCGCCAAGACGCGTCACATTCTAAGTCTGGTGTGCCGGATCGACCTCGCCGTGGCGGCGCTAGGACCGCTCCCCAAGCTAGAGTGTCAATTTCTCCATTGCTGTCCGAGGATACATAACTCGGGAAACTTCGGATCATAGTCCCGAAGGGATCACACGCTATCCAAAGCGGCCCAGGTATTCGGTCCGACAATACCATCGGGCACGAGACCATGTGCCCGTTGGAAAACGCGGACTGCAGCTTCTGTCTGCGGCCCGAACTTGGCGTCTGCCTCGACTCCGACTTTCGCCTGGACCTTCTTGACCAGATCGCCTGTTGCGCCGCGACGAAGAGTGGCTCTTCCAGTGCTGTCACTCGATTGGATCGGTTCCGGGGGATCGGCTGTGCCGTTGAGGATCGCGGCTACCGAGGCACGGAAGTTATCCATATCCAAATCAGGATCATTCTTGCGTCCACGGGGCAGGGCATACTCTTTGTGCCCCGCGCAGAAGCTCTCATCTTGTCCAATGTGCTGTAGGATGGCTGCGACTCCTCGATGGTAAGCATCCAGTTGAACGTCCGGCCACGGCGAATCGTCCGGAAGGCCTGTATTCTCGGCCTCGATACCGATGAAGTTGGTGTTCCCGTTAACCACACCCTTGAATTCACCCTTCCCGGCATGGTTGCACCTTCCGGCAGCGATAATGAAATATGTGCCGTCCCGCCCAAGCCCAAGTTGGGCGAGCGGTCCCGGAAGCGGGTTAGTCCCACCGCGTCCCTGAACAAGCGTGTTCAGGCTTGGCATGATCCCGTTCTTTGCGCCGGCGGTGTGATGGCAAATGACTCCGAAGATCTTACGAACATCGCCACGGCCGCGTTGTTGCCAGCCATCGACGGGGGCTACTTTGAGACCCGCAGCCTTAAGAACGTCGGGTAACCAGGTTAGTGAGAATGTCATGCCACGCCTCCTTCCGCCGCCGGTAGGTTTTCATCCGAGGTTATTACTTCGACGTCGCATCCATCGATGGCGCTCTCGTCGTCTTCGGGATCTGGGATAACTGGGTCTTTGTCCATTTGTGTGTTCCTCTTTTTCTCTTGCGAAATCACCCCGGGGGATTGTCGGACTGGTTGTACATCGAGTCCTTAGCTGGGCCCCGGCGTGGCGTTGTGGATAAACCGTTACAATGCCGGCCGCCGGAAGCTAAGCCATTCGAGATTCCCGCGGTGATGGGATATGTGGATGACGACCTTCAATGGTTCGACCATACTTTCTCCCGGCACGGTTTTGAGGTTTATTGGTTTTTCGAGAAGAGCTTATCCAAATCGAACGTGATACCGATGTTGCCGCGCACGTCCCTCTCTTTGATCAGCTCAGTCCGGTTCGAAAACGTCAACGAAATCGGTATGTGCATCCCGGTTGAGCCGATTGGGAAGTCCACCTTGGCCTGGCCGAAGTTGATTGTCCCCGTCCGACTTACTTCTACGCCGTTGACCATGATCTTTGCTCCGAGGGGCTCTTCAAGTAGGTTCAAGTATAGATAGGAGAAGCTTAGGTCCGTTTTACCATCTCCCAGACCGGGAAGCGGTACATCGATTTGTGCCCCTGCCCGAACATCGCGCCATCGACCGATGTCAGGGCCGGGCCGCCTGCCATTGAAGCGCGTGCCGCTAAAGTTGGCTGTAATTTCCGATTGGCCTATGAATCGCCCAGCAGCGGTCAAAAGAAAATTGCCGAGATCGGGTAAGCCGTTTGTTACTCCCGGCGGCAGTGTGACTGTTCCGCTCGAAGTGTTGCCGAGCGTCACCACCTGCCTTGTATTGCTGTAATCAAAAGCAAGCGTTAATGATTTGTCTATTTGGTTCAGCACTCCCAAACGGTGCGCCACATAATCATTGGCTACTGGAACAACTTTTGTTTTGATAATCGAAACAACAGTCGGATCCTTTTCGACAAGCGCTTTCAATTCTGACGCCTGTTGACTAAGCCTGCTTGCGACTTCATCCGACGCGGCCGCATCCAAAGCGTTTGTCGTTCGTGTAAGCCAATCGTTATAGCCCACCATCTTGTTGAGGGCAGAAGCCAGGTCCGTTAGAGCGCCGGCAAGAGATGGACCGGATTCACTACGCAGTTGCTCCCAAAGAGCCTGGTTCTTTTTATCACGCGGGTCTCGGTGATTGATGATGTCGTAATGACCGGAATAACCAGTCAGTTGGGATCGCTCGGCCGTGAATGTACCTGCGTTCGGTCCTTTGCTTGTGTCGAAGGAAGCAGAAAAGGATGCCTTGCTGAGTATCTTGTACCAGGGATCGACCGGAGCGCCGACGTTGTTGACGTCGGTCGGGCCGCATTTCAAGTAGTTCTGCTGTGCTAAGCAATTGATTAGTTGCGCGGGATTTACTCGAAAAGTTATGGTCGTGCCATTAGTCTCTTGTGTTACTCCTCCATTTTCGACCGCCAGCCCAAGTAGAGCGGGTACGCTACCCTTGCTTACTAACGAAGTAGTGCCGCTCGTGTTCGGTCCGCTGCCAACCTGCTTATCAATGCGTTGTTGCTCAACCTTCGATAGGAAGGAATGAACCACCTCGGCACCGGCCAGATACTGGGCCCACTCAAGCGGGTGCGCGCCAACCTGGTCTCTTAAGTCGCCTTTAGCGTTGCGCACCGCCGCCTCATCATTAGGCGCTGGGAGCTTTCTTGCAGTGTCGATATCCTTTTTCGCAGCCCTAATTCCCCTTAGTGTCTGCAGGAATATTTTTTCCGCGCTGGCGGCAACGGAATCCTTATTCGCCTGCCCGAAGCAAGTTGCTGCACATAAAACTAGAATGGTGGACATTAGAACTCGCATAACAGTCTCCTTTCTAACCGGTTCTGGCTAGTTTGTGACTACGTGGAACTGAAGTCGTCGGTCAGCAAGTGGTGGAGGCTCGATGGGGCGGTAATCATGCGAGCCGCCATTCGATCCTTTCACATTGATGGTGTACTTGGCGCCATCCGTGTATCCGCCACCTGGTTTTGGCTGAAAATTGAATACGATCACCGCGAAGCAATCTCCAGATACAGGGGCAACAAACTCTCTTACTTCCTTTCCATCCGCAGGTCCGACTGTCTTAGACCACGACGTACAATCAAGAGCTGGAGGGAATGATGCTCCATATACCTCGTTTATTGCGGTCACAGTAATTGTGATGGTCTCGCCGGGATCCACATCAACGAAAGCTGTGTCAGGGTTGAACTTCATAGATTCTCCTTGTTAGCCGGGAGAGACCCGGCAGTCTGTGAATGAAGAACTAAACGTGAAAGCTCTAATGCTACCTCCAGGTAATGCCCGGCACTCGCAGGGCCGCTAACGGTTGGGCAGGTGGCTGAATTTGAGAACTAACCTGAACCAGCTTTAATGCTGCGTTACACTTGCTGTTCGAGCCAACTATAAAACTGAGGCGCCGAGTGTATTCTTAGTCGCAACGTGTGTCAACAGGTTTTCAAACCCCTTTGAACGGCGTGCTCTCTGTTTATGCCCCCCACACGACAGGATCAGTGACCGGCACTACCAGTCATTTCTCCGCGACGATTCAACTCCTTGTCGAAACTTTCTAAAGAACGCGGCGCGTTTGCCCCGCCCATATCGTAATGGTGAGAGTGCGAAAAACATTACATGATCTTGAGCCTCGGCTGAACCAGGTGGTGCTCGACTCGTCACCTCTAATACTCACGCCGGCATCGTGAAACCATTTCGCGGGCTATTGGGAACCGTCCATATCTTCCTCAAATACTAAGGCGAGAAATTCGTCTACAAACTATCATTCTATTACGAGCGTTAATCGAGTTGCCGAGGATTCGACGTGTGACCCTATCTGGGAGAATTACGTACTAGGTGCGGAAATCGAAGCTTGATATCGAATGCAGAAAGAGGTGGGTTCAAGAATGAACTTCATAGGTCGCGCAGGTTGAAGGCGTTTCCCACACTCGGACTTTATAGACTTTTACGCGGGTGTCGCTGATCTGTTCGGAGACTCTGTGGAGAATGAAACCGGCAAGGTGCTCGCTCGAAGGATTCATCTCGGTGTCGAACGGTTTCAGCTCGTTGAGGTTTTGGTGATCGAGGTATTTCATCACTCGGCGCGTTGCTGCCTTCAGTTCCTTGAAGTCAACCAGCATCCCGACCTGGTCGAGCTGCTCTCCTCGAACGTATACCTCTACCTTCCAATTGTGGCCGTGCATGTTTTCGCACTTGCCGCGGTAGCCTCGCAGCGCGTGAGCTGCCGAGAATTCCTCTTCGATCATCACTTCGTACATCGATCCCTCGCGCAAACCGTAAATCCGGTTGATGCCTAAAAGGCTAGAAGAGCGAGATGCCTTTGTCAATTACGTGGTGGTCAGTGGTCGATGGTCAGTGGTCAGTGGTCGATGGTCAGTGGTCAGTGGTCGGTGGTCGGTGGTCAGTGGTCAGTGGTCGGTGGTCAGTGGTCAGAGGCCAGGCGTCAGCGGCAAGAAGTTAGTCCGGCGGCGAATGACGAGTGACCAATGACCAAATGACGCGTTGTGTCTCAGTTGACCGCTCGTATATCATTGTTTGCTTGTGACGGGCTCGATGGGCTCGTCCGTGGGGAGGCACTAATAGTGAGACACAAGATTACGCTAATCCCCGGCGACGGCATCGGGCCCGAGGTGACCGGTGCCACTATTTCGGTACTTCGAGCGACCGGGTTCGAAGCAGAGTGGGAGACGTTCGTTGTCGGCGCTGAGGCGTTGTCGCGCTTCGGCGATCCGCTGCCACAGGACCTGATCGAATCGATCAAACGCAACAAGATAGCGCTGAAGGGACCGGTCGCGACTCCAATCGGCACGGGCTTCGTCAGCTCAAACGTACGCTTACGAAAGGCTCTTGATCTCTATGCCAATCTGCGGCCGATCAAATCACTCAAAGGCGTACCGAGTCGTTACGAGGACATCGACCTGGTTGTGGTGCGCGAAAACACCGAGGATCTTTACTCGGGGCTCGAGCATGAAGTCGTTCCCGGAGTCGTCGAGAGCTTGAAAATCATCACCGACAAGGCCTCACGAAGGATAGCGAAGTTCGCTTTCGAGTATGCCCGGCGTGAAGGGCGCACCAAAGTGACTGCCGTTCACAAGGCAAACATAATGAAGCTGTCGGACGGTCTCTTTCTCCGCTGCTTCCGCGAAGTTGCCGAAGATTATCCGGAGATCAGCGCTGACGACTTGATAGTTGATAACACATGTATGCAGCTTGTGATCAACCCGACCCAGTTCGATATGTTGCTGCTCGAAAACCTGTACGGCGACATTGTTTCGGATCTGTGCGCGGGACTCATCGGCGGACTCGGTGTTGCGCCGGGCGCCAACATTGGCGAAGACATAGCGGTGTTCGAAGCGGTGCACGGCGCCGCTCCAACTATCGCGGGCCGCGGCATTGCGAATCCGACGGCTTTGCTGCTCAGCGGCGTCCTGATGTTGAGGCATTTGAACGAGCGCGAGCGTGCCACGCGCGTCCAGTCGGCCCTCGAGAAGGTGCTGGCTGAGGGGAAAGTGTTGACGCGTGATCTGGGCGGAAAAGCCACCACGCTGGAGTTCACCGATGCGATCATCCATGCTCTTTAGAGCGGATGTCCGACAAGCTGCCAGCTTGTCGAAGCGGTTTCATCCGAAATGCCATTGGGCATTGCGTAACGACAAGCTCGCAGCTTGTCGTACTAATCAAGGGACCAGATGAAGATAACCGCCAGCCGCACCAGTTTGGGAGATCTCAGTGAAGACGTGCTCATCGTGCCCGTCTTCGAGGGCGAGAACCCGCGCGATTCAGAGAACGCCTCCGCCCTCGCGGCATTGGATCATCTGACGCGCGGAGCAGTTGCTTCGATATTCGATGAGGGCGAGATGACGGGCAAGCTTGATAGCTCTGTGGTACTTAAGAATGTCGGACCCCCTTCAACCAGGCGGTTGCTGCTGTACGGCGCCGGCGGCGCTGACGACATTGGCGAGCTCAGCGTTCAAAGACTTGCGGGCGGCGCGATCAGGAACGCGCTCAAGCATCGGGCTATTCGCTCCGCCGCCTTTCTGGTAACGCGAAAACTCGAGACCGAAGCGCTCGTGCAGGCTATTGTCGAAGGCGCCCTGATTGGAGAGATGAATGGCGAACTCTACAGGTCAAATAGCGAATCGACCACCGAGATCACGTCTCTCGATTTGGTCAGCGAGCTTCCGGAGCCGCCCGACTTCAACAGCGCGATCAAAGCAGGCTGTGCCATGGCAGAAGCAACAAATTTTGCGCGCTCTCTGGGCTTTGAACCTTCGAATGTAATGACTCCAACCGAACTCGCGCTCCGAGCTCAGAAGATGGCGAACCAGGAAGGTCTCGGCTTTGAAGCGCTAGGCGAGGATGAGATGAAACGTCTCGGCATGGGAGCGCTGCTTGCGGTGTCCCGGGGAAGCAGTGAGCCTGCTCGCTTGATTGTGCTTAAGTACGAGCCGGATGGCGAGAACGTCGCCGGCGCTTCGGCTGATCTAATCGCGCTTGTTGGAAAAGGAATAACGTTCGACTCGGGTGGAATCTCAATCAAGCCAGCAGCAAGAATGGAAGAGATGAAGTACGACATGTGCGGAGGCGCGGCGGTACTTGGAGCCATGCAGGTGTTCGCGCGGCTTCGACCGAACGTGAGGGTGATTGGAGTGGTGCCGGCGTCTGAGAATCTGCCGTCAGGCCGAGCCGTCAAACCTGGAGATGTCGTGCGAAGCCTCAGCGGAAAGACAATTGAAGTTGTAAACACCGACGCAGAAGGGCGGTTGATTCTGGCGGACGCGATCACGTACGTCATTAGCAGGGGTGCGACTTGCGTAGTCGATGCTGCAACTCTGACCGGAGCTTGCGTCGTTGCGCTGGGTGAAACTCGGGCGGCAGTGATGGGGAGCGACCAGCAATTGATCGACGATCTGATGGCGGCGGGCGAGCAATGTGGAGAACGGCTTTGGCCGCTGCCGCTTGACGAGGACTACGGTGAGATAATCAAGAGCGACATCGCTGACGTGAAGAACGTAGGAAACAGGACGGCTGGTTCGATCACCGCGGGGTATTTCTTGAAGCACTTTGCCGGGTCGGTGCCGTGGGCTCATCTCGACATTGCAGGCACGGCGTGGACCGAGAAAGAGAAACCGTACCTCGCAAAAGGCGCAACAGGTTTCGGTGTCAGATTGATGGCGTCCTTCGTGCTAAATCGAGCGGCCGCCAGTTAGCAAAGAGTTCGCAGTTCGGCCTTCAGGCGGGAGTGTGTAGTCTGGCGCTACTGAAAGATCGCGCTATAGGAACTTCCGCTGCGCCGACTACGAACGTCCCACAGGAGTTGGAGATCATTAATATGGCGACAGAAACTATTCACAAAGAAGTGGTAATTCTTGGATCCGGACCGGCCGGTCTGACTGCGGCGATTTATGCAGCGCGCGCGAACCTCAGGCCCTTAGTGGTTGAAGGTCCGCAGCCCGGCGGACAGTTGATGATCACAACCGATGTCGAAAACTATCCTGGCTTCGCGAACGGGATCATGGGCCCAATTCTAATGGACGAATTCCGGGAGCAAGCCCGGCGCTTCGATACCGAGTTTCTGGTCACCAGGGTAACCAGGGCTGACTTGAGCAAGCGGCCGTTTACGCTCGAGACCGAAGATCATCACATAATCAAGGCGGATACATTAATCATTGCATCCGGGGCGTCGGCAAAGTGGCTGGGTATTCCAGGCGAAGCTCCGATCCCGCTCGGCCTTGGCGGCAACGGCGTTTCGGCTTGCGCAACCTGCGACGGGTTCTTCTTCAAGGGCAAACCGCTGGTTGTTGTCGGTGGCGGCGATACCGCGATGGAAGAAGCAACCTTCCTTACCAAGTTCGCACCCAGAGTGACGGTCATACATCGGCGGGACACTCTGCGGGCCTCAAAGATAATGCAGGACAAGGCATTCAAGAACGAGAGGATCGACTTCATCTGGGATACGGCGGTTGAAGAGATATTGGGCGCGCGCGAAACCGGTGTCACCGGGGTTCGGCTGAAGAACCTAAAGACGGACGAAGAGCTGGTGTTTCCTTGCGAAGGAGTATTTGTCGCGATTGGTCATCAGCCAAACACCGATCTGTTCAAAGGCCAGCTTGATATGGACGACGTCGGCTATCTCAAAACAAGGGATCGATCGACCGCAACGAACATCCCCGGCGTGTTTGCGTGCGGGGATGCGCAAGACGGCGTGTATAGGCAAGCGGTGACTGCGGCCGGCACAGGCTGTATGGCGGCGATTGACGCCGAGCGCTTTCTGGACAGTCATCCGACGATCTCTGCTGAAGAAGAGGTCAGGAGCCAGCCGGAGTACGCCGCAAAATGAAGGAAGCCGGGAATCATACGGCCGGCGACGACGCGTCATCAGCCGTGGATCTGGCTCCTGGAGCCGAGTTCGGGATTGCTCACCAGATCTCCGCTTTTATCGAAGTCTTGCTCGTTGGCGTATGGCTGGGCTCGATGATCTTTTTCAGCTTCGCCGTGGCACCGAGCGCGTTCGCCGTGCTTCCTACGCGTGAGCTTGCTGGCGCGATGGTCACCAGCACGATTGGCAAGGTCGAAGTGCTTGGTTTGGTGATCGGTCCCCTTTTGATCCTCATTCAAACCGCGAGCTGGCGCGCCAGGAGTTCAAGCAATGTCAGCAAGACATTTCAGGTTGGTTTTATCCTGGTCATGATCTCCGCTGCTGCGTTGTCGCGCTTCTGGATTTCTCCTCAGATGGTTTCGCTTCGCGCTGCTATGGGCGGACACATCGACGACGTTTCGGCAGGAGATCCGCTGAGAGTGCAGTTCAACAGTCTTCACCAGTATTCGGTGGCGCTGATGAGTGCAGCGATTATTGCTGGAGTCTTAGTGCTGTTCCTGACCATTCGTTCATGGCGAAGCAGTAAACGGTTCCTGCCTTGACGATTATCGAAGCTAACTATAATCTCGCCTGAACTCGTGGCGACAACTGCAGAACAAAATGAAACGCGTGAGGCTGAGGCCGGAAGTAGGACTAGTCTTGCGCGAACGCTCGGGTTGATCAGCGCGATAGCTGTATTGATCGGCTCGACGATTGGCACCGGCATTTTTCGCTCACCGGCAGGAATTGCTCTCAAGGTTCCCGATGAAGGCTTGTACTTGCTGCTATGGGCTCTCGGCGGATTCTTTTCGTTGTGCGGCGCGTTGACGCTTGCGGAGCTGGCGGGAGCGCTGCCGCAGACAGGCGGAGTATTCGTCTATCTGCGCGAAGGATGGGGTAAGCTGCCGGCGTTTCTGTTCGGGTGGTCGGAGCTGACGATCATTCGAGCGTCCGCGCTCGGTGCGGTCTCAACGGTGTTCGCGGAATATTTTCTGCGCCTGCTTCGAATCAACAGTCCCAGCGGCGTTCATTACGTAGCGGCCGCGGCGATCCTGCTTGTTGCGGTGTTCAATATTCTCGGGGTAAGCCTGGGCGCGCTTGTGCAGAACGTTACCACCGCAGCGAAGTACGGCGCGCTGGTGATACTCGTACTGGCCGCGTTTGTCATTGGAGGAAACAACCCTGCGCCGGCTCCCGCACAACCAGTCGCAGTTCCGGAGCACACAACTCTGGTGATGTTCGGGCTGGCATTCATTTCTCTGTTATGGGTCTACGATGGGTGGGCGGACGTCACTTTTTTGAGCGGGGAAGTGAAGCGACCCGGGCGCAACTTGCCGCTGGCGATCATCGGAGGAACGCTCGCGGTGATCGCGATCTACCTGCTTGCGAACTTCGCCTATCTTCGCCTGCTCGATATCCCACAGATTGCTAATTCGAAGCTTGTCGCTGCGGACACGGCTTACAGAATCGTCGGCGAAACGGGAGTCAAATTGGTTTCAATAGCCGTGATGATCTCTGCGTTTGGCACCTTGAACGGCTCTATGATGACCGGCCCGCGAATCTTTTTCGCGATGGCCGACGACGGCCTGTTCTTCAGGAAAATCGCTTCCGTTCATCCTCGATTCAAGACTCCGCACGTCGCAATCTCCCTCGCGGCCGGGCTGGCAATTCTTTTCGTGATGGTGAGATCGTTCGAGCAGCTGGCCGACGCGTTTGTGCTCGCGATATGGCCATTCTATGCGGCCGGAGCCGCCGCGGTTTATGCGTTGCGCCGCAAGCGGCCTGACTTGCCGCGGACTTACAAAACCTGGGGTTATCCGGTCACTCCGGTTTTGTTCATATTGGCGGTGATTTTTTTAGTCGGTAACGCTTTGTTGGAAGATCTCCGCCACGCCGTGAGCGACGGGTTCGGCTACTACCGCGCGTTGTTTACCGGAAGAGAGTTGCCGTATGACTCCAGCGGCGCGCTGCTGGTGCTCGCAATCGTGCTCGCGGGTATTCCGGCTTATTTCATCTGGAACTCTTTCCACGCAAGGCAAAATTAGAAGCCTCGACGCCACCGGGGGTATAATGCCTGCCATGGTTCAGACTGCTCGCGCCCGACCCCGGACCATCGCCCGGAAGTCCAGCCGGTCTCGATGGTGGAAATGGACGAAGCTTATAGTCGTGGCGCTCGTCGCCATCGCGGTAATTTATCAAGTCTGGGTCGTCATTAGCATCTTCAGATACAAGAACTCGAATCCCTCAAACACGGCTATGATGGAGCAACGAGCAGCCGAAGCACGAGATCGGGGCGAGCTGACAAAAAGAATTCAGGTATGGGTGCCTTACGATCGGATCTCCCGGAACCTGACTCGAGCTGTCCTGGCCGGAGAAGATTCGCGTTTCTTCGATCACGCGGGCTTCGATTGGGAAGAGATGCGAAAGGCGCTCGAAGAAGATTGGAACCGCGGCGAGTTCAAGCGAGGGGCCTCGACGATCACTCAGCAGCTCGCTAAGAACCTCTTTCTCTCAACCTCGAAGAATCCGCTTCGAAAGCTTCATGAGGCATTGATCACCAAAGAGATGGAATGGATTCTCGGCAAGCGCCGCATACTGGAGATTTACCTGAACGTGATTGAATGGGGAGACGGTATTTACGGTGCGGAGGCGGCGGCTCATAACTACTTCAACACAACGGCGGCCGCTCTCGGCGCCGACCAGGCCGCGTTTCTATCTTCGATAATCCCAAGCCCAAACGGCGCGTTCAATCCCGCCAAGCATCGGCGCCGAGTCGATCGCCGGAAAAACCTGATCGAGCGATTGATGCGTCACGTCGTCGTGCCGAAAGACCTCGATTAAGGCCCCAGTTAGTTTGGACTAAGACCTGGATTAGAGGATGAGCGCGTCAGCTTCGATCTCGACGAGCATATCCGGATCGATCAAGCGGCTGACTTCGATCATGCTCGTCGCCGGACGAATGTTGTGAAAAATCTCACCGTGCGCTCGCCCGATTTTCTCCCACTCCTCGATGTCGGTCACATAGATTCTTGTTCGAACAACATCCTTGAAACTGGCTCCAGCAGCCCGAAGCGCGGCTTCGACGTTCTTCAAAGCCTGGACCGTCTGGGCATAAGCATCGCCCTTGCCGACTATCTTGCCCTCTGAATCGGTCGCCGTGGTGCCCGAAATGTGAACGGAAGCGCCGACGCGAACTGCGCGCGAGTAACCGACGATCGGCTCCCAACGAGTTCCGCTTGCAATGTTCTTTCTTTGCATAAGATCACCTTTTCACATATAGGGCTGCCCTCCCTCGAAACCACCCGGACACAATCGCTCAGACGATGAGCAAAAAGAGCGAAGATCTAATTCGTTCCCTTTCAAGCCACGGAGCTGATGAGCTTCCTTGCGAGCTTTGCGGTCCTTTGCGAGCTTAGCGCAAAAGGAATCCGCTCGAGAAAGACAGATACGTTAGCGCAATGCTCGCAAAGGACCGCAAAGCTCACAAAGCTGACGTAACATGTCTAACCGTACTTCACCCAGCCTGTGCCTTCGTGGCCGAAGTGAAAAACGTTCGGATGAATGACCTCAGCCAGAATCTCCAGCGACTCGGCGAGCCTCGGCCCGGGGCGATTAAAGTATTGGTTCCCATCCGCGACGACCACCCGCCCCTCGCGAACCGCCCTCAAGTTTCTCCACTCAGCCTTGTTGCTGAGCAGGTTCATCTCTTCAAGCGTGCGCGGAATGTCAAAACCGCACGGCGAGACGAAGATGATTTGCGGGTCTTTGGTTACCAATTCATCCCATGTCATCCATGGTGAATGCTTGCCCGCTTCACCGAAGAGATTGATGCCGCCTGCCATCTCCACAAGCTCAGGCATCCAGTTGCCGCCAGCCATCAGCGGATCGATCCATTCGATGTAAGCAAGCGGGGGATTATTCGGGATCCAATGGGTCCGCTGAACGATGTCGTCCATTCGGCTCTGCAATGAATCAATGAGAGTCTCTGCCCTTTCAGGGGCTCCCAGCGCCTCACCGACCCTGAGAATATCGGCCCATACGTCATCCAGTTCGTTCGGTTCGAGCGAGACAATCACCGGATTCGAACTGGTCATCTCGCACACAGCTCGTTCGACGTCCTTCAAGCTGACCGCGCATACTTCGCATTGCGATTGAGTGATGATGTGAGTTGGTCTCAACTCCTCGAGCATTCGAGGGTCGACGTGATAAACACTGAGCGCATCTTGCAGAGTCGCTTTCACTCGTTGATCGATCTCGGCGCTCGTGCCTTCGACTTTGAACTTGGGGCTGGTGAGTTGGGGGAGTTGTTTTACTGTAGGCGGATAGTCGCACTCGTGCGAGCGGCCAACGAGTTGGTCCTCGAACCCGAGAGCGCAAACGATCTCGGTGGCGCTCGCGATGAGTGAAATGATTCGAAACATAGACAGGATTAACGGGATTTACATTGAACTGATCAGACTGCGCTATTGCCGTCAGGCACTCGATCCTGCATCTAAAAGCCCTCCTGTT